>Ga0316205_10000076_pt1 | contig 223513 bp, 192 predicted proteins | sample 3monthpyrite_MG_FD_204941 | JGI IMG/M metagenome (GOLD analysis project Ga0316205, IMG submission 204941) | Microbial mat bacterial communities from mineral coupon in-situ incubated in ocean water Damariscotta River, Maine, United States -... | ecosystem: Environmental > Aquatic > Marine >... | reverse complement strand
AATGTCTCAACCGATGGGGATGAACGGTACCATTAATCTCTTGATTGATTCCCCAGCGCTTTAACCTCGCCTGCACTGAGCGGTGAGATAATCGTGTACCGCGTTGACTGGTAAATAACGCACATTCTTGCTCCCCGGTAAAAAGGCTGCGCACCGTTAACCATTTATTGATGGCTTGATGTGCATGCCGGCCTACCGGAACGATACGCATTTTCTGACCTTTACCCAGCACGCTTACCACCAAATCGGTTAAATCAATATCCGTGACATCCAAGGCAACCAGCTCCGAAAGCCGCAATCCAGAGGAATACAATAATTCCATGATCGCCAAGTCCCGTACCGCCAAACTGTTCTCTTCAGAAACGCTGAGCAAACGATTCATTTGATCAACATCCAACACCGGTGGCAATTTGCTTTTTGATTTTGGGGCTTTGATGCCAATCACTGGATTGATCTCTACGAAATTTTCTCGCAATAAATACTGATAAAATGTACGCAGTGAAGAAAGCAAACGCTGAATGGATTTGCCTCCCATGCCCTGCCGGTGCCGATAGGCGATAAACTGGCGCACCTCATGTACCGTCACCGCTGACCAGGCCGTTAACTTGTTCTCCGTATAACGGCAAAACATTTCAATATCTCGCTGATAGGCCTGACAAGTATGTTCTGACAAACGCCTTTCGGTGCGCACATGAGTGATAAATTCAGCAATTTTTCTTTCCATGATCCGAATGCTTTACTGGATATATCCCTATAAAAATCGTTTCACAATCACCGCTGACATTTCACCCAAATAAGACAAAAACTGTGTGCTCATCCCAGCACGAAACCGCCCAACATCACGACTTGCCACGGCAAACAATCCCAATGCATGACGATTATCCATCAAAGGTATCACTGCCGTTGATTTTACATTAGCGGAACGATCTTCAAACAGATAGGTTAATTGCTGTTCGCTAAAATGACCACAAACCGGCTTCCCCGTTGCCAGGATCGCTGAAAAATGTTTTTTAGCCTGCGCTTCATCGCCGACAAATTCAGTTCGGGATATCTCATGAGCGACACAAGAATCGAATAACCGTATGGAAACCAGATCGGCGACAAAATCTTGTTGTAATTTCTCCGCAAGGATATCCAAACATTCATCTAAACTGACAGATTGAATTAACGCAAGACTCAACTGGTGAAGACGACTAATCAAACTGTCATTGACTCGCGCAATATTAATTAACTCCTGTATACGATCGCGTAATTGTGCATTATCTTCTCTGATTAATGCCACTTGCCGCTCAATGAGCGAAATGGCATCCCCACTGATAGGGTGAAATAATGTTAAATCCGTCAGTAACGCCTGATGCTCCTCGAAAAATTGAGGGTGTGCTTGTAAAAAAGCAACCACATCTTCTGCCTGACATGCCATCGTTAAATCATCCTCACCATGGTGCTTTTGTTCCGTCATACTTCGCCTCTTACAGCAATGCAACCGCTCTGCAATATTCCTTTAACGCCATCACGGCGCTCCCCCAACCCATAGCGAATCATTTTCAGGCATTTCCAACCAACCCCATAAACAACACTCAATCATGCTCAACACTTAACAATGATTCGCTATACGGCTATACAACACCCAAGTCAATCGCGCCACTAAATACATATGAGGCCGGCCCTGACATGATCACTGAAGTGCCGACACCCAACCAGCGCACATTAAGACAACCGCCGGCTAATTCAACCGTTACATTTTCCGCCAACAAGCCAATTTTTTGACCATACACCACCGCCGCACAAGCGCCGCTGCCACACGCTAAGGTTTCTCCCACACCACGCTCATAAACTCTCAACCGAATATGCTGCGCATTCACCACTTCCATAAATCCGACATTCACATGATTGGGAAAATAGGCATGCGTTTCAATTGCAGCGCCCAGACGCTCAACCGATGCCTCAACCACTTTATCAACGATTAACACCGCATGAGGATTACCCATCGACAAGACACCAAGCTGCAAAGACTGTTGCCCCAAGTTAAGCGCATATTGATCCGCTATATGATCCGCTAAAAAAGGTATTTTTTCTGGTTCAAATACCGGCGACCCCATATCCACTTCGACCTGATCATTGGCGAGTAACTTGAGCGTTATTTCTCCCGCATTGGTTTCAACGTTAATAGTATCATGATTTGTCAATCCCTGCGCACGCACAAACCGGGCAAAACATCGAGCACCATTACCACACTGCTCTACTTCACCGCCGTCAGCATTGAAAATACGATATCGAAATTCAGCCGATGTAGATTGAGGCTTTTCAACTAATAAAATTTGATCACAGCCGATACCAAAATGGCGATCAGCTATCCTTTTCATCTGTGCAGATGTCAAATTAATAGCTTGAGAAATGGCGTCAATAACAACAAAATCATTCCCTAAGCCGTGCATTTTTGCAAAATGAATTTCCACCCTCAAAACCTCAATTAAACGCAGTTACACAGGCCTGATAGCCTCCACTGAACAAAAACATCATGCCCAATGTCGGTTACAACAATTATCCAAATTAAAAAGGCCGTATCCTATGGCACAATCAATCCTCGCCAAAAGAACACAGCCTTTTATTGCAATCTGTCGATGTTTTGATTGCTTTACAACGAAAACAACGCATTAGAAATGCAAACATCCAATAGTTTAAGATACCATCAACTTACTCGATTGAAATCGCAGTTTACACCACTATTTTGCTAAATTCACCCAAAAAGCTTTTTTAGGAATGGAACATTGAAAAGTTGAAGACATTGCGCTGAATATTTGCACACCGAACAGAAGATAGACGGATAGCGCCAAGCAAAATCCATCTATCCAAGCAAAGGAATGGGCATGTAATAACTTCCCGACATTGGTGATAATTTATTCGTTTTAATTAGTCGACAAGCCGCTAGGCACCAACAGTAGACGCTCCAGGCGAAGAAGAGCTGAAGCTAAGATGCAAGATTGTGTGAATTATTTAATTTCCATTCCTAAGCAAAGTTCTTCGACCAAATTTCATTAATACGATCTGACAAACTCATGGGATCAAAAGGCTTGGAAATCACATCAATCGCTCCAAGATCCTTATAACCTTGTATCTCGCTAGGCTGCACCTTTGCGGTCATAAAAATCACCGGTATATCCTTGATACCCGGCGTTTCTCGCAAAGCTTTTAAGGTAGAAGGACCATCCATTTCAGGCATCATCACATCGAGTAAAATCAAGTCCGGCTTGACCTGCGGCGCGGCCTCCAGTGCAAGCCTGCCATTACTATAGACTTCCACCTGAAAACCACCGACAGTTTCCAAGGCAAGCTTAGCCACTTGAGAAATATCCGGTTCATCTTCTGCGTACAAAATACTATTCAAACTGGCGGCCATAATTTATTCTCGCTTCACATTAATACGTCCATTACTAACAAATATTAGCAATAGTTATTCCCTATCATTTTTAGATCGATAACCATTAAATCGACGCTTGCATTAAAAACTAGAGCCACAACATCACATTTTTGGGTATATCCCACTAAAATCTAGCAACGCCTCACATATTTCCATAAAAACTAATGCACATCTCGTTCCAATTTATCTTGCAAGGCCGCCAATGCCCGCTGCGTCTCACGTAGTTCGTTGAGCAATTCCTTCTTTGAAAGGGGTTGTTCCACCTCCTTCAAACGTTCAATCTTCGCTTCATCAAGGTTATTCAATACTACAGCAATGAACAAATTAATAATGACAAAGGTACCTAACACCACAAAACTGACAAAATATATCCAAGCATAGGGCGATAATTCCATCGCGGTATACATGACATCGGTCCAATCTTCTAGTGTGACAATGCGAAACAACGTTAACATCGCCAGCCCCAGGTTATCCCAATGCTGAGGATCATGAACATGAAATAAATGATAACCCGCCACCGCATAGATATAAAAAATCACCGACATTAACAGCATGATATTGCCCATGCTGGGAATACTTCGTATCAAGGTCGTCACAATCAACCGAAGCTCTGGAATCATTGAAATCAAACGCAAGACCCGTAATAAACGCGCCAAGCGTGCCAACATGGCCAAATCACCGCTGGCAGGGATTAACGACAACACCACAATAGTAAAATCAAATACATTCCAGCCATCACCAAAGTATTTGCGCCATTGAGGCGCAACGGCGGTAATTTTCATGGCCGCTTCCAAAACAAAAATAGATACAATCAAATAATTTAAAAACGAAAAAACTTCTCCATAATCCCGAGCCAATGACTCGGAAGTCTCTACCCCTAAGACAATACCATTAAAGATGATAAGCCCGATAATAAACCCCTCAAACCAACGATGCTTAATAACTCGCTGACAAGTTTCTCTTATATTCATATTTGTTTTTTCTAATTTGCAACCCACATAAGATCACCCACATCACACAGCCTTCATAAAAGACCGTGTGATATACTTTTACCCCACCCACACCCGAGCATTGCGAAACATCTGCATCCATGGACCCTCTTCTCCCCAGTCATCGGGATGCCATGAATATTGCACCGTGCGGAACACTCTTTCCGGATGTGGCATCATAATAGTAAACCGACCATCAACGCTGGTAAACCCGGTCATCCCCGCCACCGATCCATTGGGGTTGGCAGGATAGTTTTCTGTCGCCTGCCCCGGGTTATCAATATAACGCAAGCAAACCAAGTCCTGCTCGGCCAGTAACTGACTAAAATCCTCACCAGGAAATGTCACACGCCCTTCCCCATGAGCCACCACAATCGGTATTTTTGAGCCCGCCATTCCATTCAAAAACAAAGAAGGTGACGGCAACACTTCCACCAATGAAAAACGTGCTTCAAATTGTTCTGAAGTGTTTTTTACAAATCGTGGCCAATGCGGTGTGCCCGGTATTAAGTCAGACAATTGTGATAACATTTGACAGCCATTACACACCCCTAAAGCAAAACTGTCTTGACGCTGAAAAAAAGTGGCGAATTCATCACGTAGTTGTGCGCTTAATAAAATACTCTTAGCCCACCCTTGGCCCGCGCCTAAAACATCACCATAGGAAAAACCACCACAGGCCACCAACCCTTGAAACGACTGCAATGACAGTTGGCCTGTTTGCAAATCACTCATATGGACATCAACACAAGCAAATCCAGCACGTTCAAATGCCGCTGCCATTTCTAATTGGCCATTGACACCCTGCTCCCTTAATATGGCAAGCTTAGGTCGTACTCCAGTCGCCAGATAAGGGGCTGCAATATTATTTTCAATATCAAATGAGAGTGTAATCTGCATCCCGGGGTCTTGCTCATCCAACAAACTATCGAACTCTTGCTGCGCACAATCAGGATTATCTCTTAACGCTTGCATGTGATAGCTGGTTAAAGACCAAGCCTTTTGAAATACCCGGCGAGTATCGGCGAGTACTTCTTTGCGCTGAAAATAAAATCGAATCTGATCGTGATTATTCATCTCGCCAATGACAAAGCTATGCTTGTCTAATCCCGCGATTCGCAAGCGCTCCATCACATCATCGGTGTCACAATGCAATACTTGGATGGCGGCACCAAGCTCTTCGTTAAACAATATTGCTAAAGGAACGTCACCCAAACCATCCAGGTGAATATCAACACCCACATGGCCAGCAAATGCCATTTCACAAATCGTGGTAAACAAACCACCATCGGAACGATCATGATAAGCCAATAACAATCGTTCTTCATTCAAGCTTTGAATGACCTGAAAAAAAGCTTTAAAGGCAGTCACATCATCCAGGTCCGGTGGGTAATGACCAATTTGTTGATAAACCTGAGCCAGCGCCGAAGCGCCTAAACGGTTTTTGCCTTTACCTAAATCAATAAAGATAATATCCGTATCACCCCGGTCCGTGCGAAGTAACGGTGTCAAGGTATGGCGCACATCCACCACAGGGGCAAACGCAGAACAAATCATTGACAAGGGTGCAGTCACCGATTTTTGTTCATCACCGTCTTGCCAAACCGTATGCATGGACATGGAATCCTTGCCCACCGGAATGGTAATACCCAACTTGGGACATAACTCCATGCCCACCGCCTTAACCGCCTCAAAAAGACCGACATCTTCCCCTGGGTAACCTGCAGAAACCATCCAATTCGCGGATAAAACGATGTCTTTCAACTGACGAATGGGCGCCGCCACAATGTTTGTTAATGCTTCACCTATCGCCATACGCGTTGACGCAGCATAACGTAATAGCGCAATGGGAGCACGTTCACCAATGGCCATCGCCTCACCGGTATAACCCACATAAGAACTCGATGTCACACCCACATCGGCAACCGGAATTTGCCAAGGACCGACCATCTGATCGCGTGTCACCATGCCACCCACACTGCGATCGCCAATGGTGATTAAAAACCGCTTATCAGCGACGACGGGCAATTGCAGAACACGTAATGCCGCCTCTTTCACATCCATCTCGTCGAGCTTCAATGAATGCTTCATGACCGAGCGCTGATGCACATCTCTTAGCATTTTAGGTGTTTTACCTAATAACACATCCATGGGCATGTCAATCGGCACATTATTTAATTGGGCATCTCCCACATAAAGGTGCGGTTCTTGAACCGCTTCCCCAATCACCGCATAAGGACAGCGTTCCCTTTCACATATTTCATCAAATTCAGCCAATCGCGAGTTATGCACAGCCAACACATAACGCTCCTGAGCCTCATTACACCAAATTTCCAAGGGGGACATACCAAGATCATCGCTGGGAATCGCACGTAACTCAAAACGGGCGCCACGCTCACTATCATCCACTAATTCAGGCATGGCATTAGACAAACCACCCGCTCCCACATCATGGATACTAATAATGGGATTATCAACCCCTTGCTGCCAACAACGATCGATCACTTCCTGGCAACGCCGTTGAATTTCAGGATTACCCCGTTGCACAGAAGCAAAATCAAGCTGCTCATCGCTAGTCCCGCTAGCCACCGATGACGCCGCACCACCCCCTAACCCAATAAGCATGCCGGGACCACCCAAAACAATCAGCTGGGCATTGGCAGGAATATCACCTTTCTTGACCTGTGCTTCACGAATATTGCCCAAGCCACCTGCCAACATAATGGGTTTATGATAACCGCGTACTTGCTTGCCTTGAGGGCCGTCGATCCATTGCTCATAACTACGAAAATACCCACAAATATTAGGTCGACCAAATTCATTGTTAAACGATGCCGCACCTATCGGACCTTCCAGCATAATATCAAGCGCTGACACAATGCGATCCGGCTTACCATAAGGTAATTCCCAAGCTTGGGGATAATTAGGAATATTTAAATTGGATACCGAAAAACCACTCAAACCGGCCTTGGGTTTTGCCCCGCGTCCCACCGCCCCTTCATCACGAATTTCCCCGCCAGCACCGGTAGCGGCACCCGCAAAAGGTGAAATGGCTGTGGGGTGGTTATGCGTTTCCACTTTCATTAAAATATGAACGGGTTCGTGTTGGTACTGGTATTGTTTGGTCTCCGGGTGCGGATAGAACAAGCGATCCCCTAGCCCAACCATCACTGCCGCATTGTCTTTGTAAGCTGACAGAATATGCTCAGAGTTCTGCTCGTAAGTATTTTTTATCATGTCAAACAATGAGCGGGTTTGCGGTTTACCATTCACCACCCAATCCGCCCGAAAAATTTTGTGGCGACAGTGCTCAGAATTAGCCTGAGCAAACATCATTAACTCCACATCGGTGGGATTACGGCGCAAAGCCACAAAATTATCAAAAAGATAATCGATTTCATCGTCAGCCAATGCCAATCCCAAGGCTTTGTTGGCACGCTCCAGAGCTGCCCGACCAGCGCGCAAAACGTCAATGGAAGTCAATTCTTTTGCATGCGTTTGCGCAAAAAGTGCGTCAACTTCTTCTTCACTTGTCAGTACCGTTTGGGTCATTCGATCGTGCATAACTCGAGCGATACAAGCATTCAGATTATCGGTTAATTTCATATCACTTTGAAAAGTGACGTGGTATAAAATACCTCGCTCGATCCGTTTGACCTGGTTTAAACCACAATGATGGGCGATGTCGGTCGCTTTTGTTGACCAGGGAGAAATCGTACCAAATCGCGGAACAACCAAAATCACCGATTCCGATTCGGGCTGATCAATAATTTCCCCATCTAGCAGCTGCTCAAGCACAGATTTCGCTGCATCGCTTAATGTTTGTTCTATGTCGACATAATACCGAGTTACTGCGCTTATCGCTGTCACTTCAGGCGCTTGCTGTTGCAAGACGGACAACAATCGTTGTTTTCGAAAATCGGATAATGCGAGTGTACCTGACAAAATCAGCATAATGATCCCAATACACGGTTGAAAAGGACGTTATGATACTTGATTGCCAAATTTTTCTCATCCATGGTTTTGGTCACACGAGCAGATCTCTCACCGAAAAGTTTTCTGGCAAGATTAAAATTTGGCAACTTATTGGGCGATAACGCACATCCCCTAATAACCATTCAACCAAAAATGTTTTGAAAACAATGCAGACTCGCTCACAAATAGCGGGCTAACGATCAATTAGCAATCACTTTAAAGAAAAAGTAATGCACTGACAGATAATTTTGTTTTTCAATGAAATCACAAGTCGCGACATTGTATAGAGATGGAAAAAATCACGAGATCCATCTACAATGAAATTGTGTATTGATGACATTAAAAACAATAATAAATATAAAGGAATAGAACGAGTTATTCACTACACGATCACTCGGATTGCCCGCAGTATGCATTTACCATCATTTTCAAGCCGACTAGCAATTAAGCTTTTGTCTCGCCTAGGATGGTGAATTGCATCAAAGCAAGGGCAACCGAACAAAATAATAACAATAAAATAATAACTACTTAACTATAACTTGTGGGAAAACAACGATGAAACAGAAACTCTTGTATTACACACGGGTCAGTGTGTTATGTCTCCTATCGACTGGTACTTTTGCTGACGCGAGTGTTCCGCGATATTTAGCCGAACTTGAAGGTGCCCAAGAAGTAACTACCATTGAAATCCCAGGGGCAAGCGCTCCCCTCAATAATGGACCGGTTGCCAGCGGCGGTTATGGTGTCGCTGAGTTAGCCATTTCCTTGGATCGCTCTAGCCTAGAATATTCCGTCGAGATTATCAATCTAGGGACCGAGGTACAAAAAGTCCATGTGCATCTAGGACCGCGTGGTGCCAATGGACCGATGTTATTTTCGATCTTCAACATTGCTGATGGCGGTGCATTTGGACTCAGCCAAGCAGGATTTCTTACCATTGAGGATTTACAAGCTAATCCTGACCTGGGTATCAACACCATGGAAGACGTATTCACCAACCTAAAGAGAAACAACCTGTACTTCAACATTCACACCCTCGCAATCCCCTCAGGTGAATTGCGCGGACAAGTTGGAGAAACCGGACAAACTGGACAAGTTGGAGCGCTGCAATCGATTAGGACGCTTGAATCTAACGATTCTGATGATTCTGATGATTCTGATTAAACCGCTCAAGCTAATCGCTTTTTAGATAATGAAATACACTTCATTATCTAAAAAGCAACATTGTCATTTATCCGGGAGAGACGGTTATGAAAACAATGAAACTGATTGTATTAACGCTGCTCATTCAAATAACAGCGTGTTCTGAACAACTATCATCCACATCATCAACTGACAACACTCAACCTATTCGTGCTGGAGCAACGATACAATTTGCACAACAAACCATAAGGGCTGACACCCCGCTATCTGCCAAGCTATCTGCGGCAAGCACCACCAGTACCATCACCATTGATGGTGTTGAAATTCCAATTAATAATGGCCCCATTGCCACGGCGGCCTATGGCACACTTAATTTAACACCATCCATTGATGGCACAATCATCAGCTATGTTGCCGACATCTCAGGTATTGGTAGTAACATTGAAAAAGTACATGTTCACTTAGGCCACCCAACAGGACAAGGCCCGCTACTTTTTTCACTCCACAATACCGCCAACGATGGCCCATTTAGTAATCCCAAGCAAGGCACACTCACGCTGGCTGACCTTAATCTGGACCCAATTGCACGGACAGTCGAAGACCTCGGTATTAATGATGTCGCCACCGTTATTGATAACCTGCAACGTGGCAATACCTATGTCAATGTTCACACCACTGCATTTCCCAGCGGTGAATTACGTGGACAGGTGGTTATCGCCAACAATCCCTAAACGGATTGGCAATGGGCTACCAGGTGATAACGTCCCTATTTAGCGAGTAGCCTGGATGAAATGTAATGGAATCCAGGGGATAGGGCTTTGTTCCCGGATTACGCTACGCTGCATCCAGGCGACAAGATACCAGCCTGTCATTAATAAAAGGCCGAATTTGGAGGAGAATGAATAAAACATAAAAACAACCAACAAAACTATTCTTTACTTATTACAATCCGAGGTTTGATTTTTTTTAACGGCGCTACCATCATTGAACTTGCCCACCAGGCAATGCTAGCACCAATAATAAAGCTCACTAATATAAACATGAGAATTGCTGTCATAGATGACATGCAGAATTTTCCTTTGCGTTAGAAGTTACACATTATAGAACTATCGTCTCAATCTTATAATCTCTTTATTTATTGCAACGATGCACTCGCTAATTTTTGAAATAAATTTAAAAACAAACCTTCACGCCTCAGACCATCTGGTAGCCAGTCGAACCCATTTAACCCCAAGCCAACTGACACTCTTCAAGCAAAGCCCCTACTAAAGCTATTAATACAATTGTCGATACCTTTTCAGGGACTCGAATGCTCAATATGAAAGACGATGCCTAACAAATGACAAGTCAGTCCAAGCAAGCAAGGCCGCAGCCGACATTGAAAATAAATCCATGGATTGCACCTGTATTAAACACGACCTATCGCCAGGAACCCATTTGATGTTTTATGTTTTTAACCCAAGCAAGCTGATTTTTGCTATTCATACATGGGTATTTGGTTGTTTAATACTTGCCAGCACGATTCTGCCATTCGCCGCAGGCCACGCGGAAGATACCCTATTATTGGGCATGCTCCCCCGGCACAACCCTATCGAAACAACTCGCATGTATCTACCCCTGGCAAAATATCTGAGCAAACATTTGGGACGTAAAGTGCAATTGGTCACCCCTAAAAACTTTCCAACATTTTGGCGAAATGTAACCAACAAGCAGTTTGATATTGTCAATTTCAATCAATTTCATTATGTCAAATCCCATAAAGAAATCGGTTATGACGTTTTTGGAGTCATTGAAGAATTTGGCGAATCCACCATTACCGGCTCGATTATCGTCCGCAAAGATTCCGGTATCAATACGGTACAAGATTTAAAAGGCAAACATATTATTTTTGGCGGCGGCAAAAAAGCCATGCAAAGCTACATTTATGCAACTTACCTATTAATGGAGCAGGGTTTAAACCCTGGCGATTATACCCACAGCATTGCCCGCACGCCACCCAACGCCATTTTTGCCACCTATTTTAAACAAGCTTCAGCAGGTGGTATTGGTGACAAAGTTCTGAGCTTGCCAGCCGTCACACAAAAAATAGATACCACACAAATACGCTTTCTTGTCAAAGGAAATCAGTACCCACATCTACCATGGGCTTTTAACAATCGCTTACCTCAATCCCTCCAACAACAAATTGCTGAATTAATGTTTAATCTAAAAAACACAACAGAGGGAAAAAAAATACTCGCCAAGGCAAATTTAACCGGCTTTGTTAAAGCGACAGATCAAGACTTTGACATGCATCGAGCCATCATTTATAAAGTGCGAGGGGAGCAATATTAAGGAATGGGCACGCAATAACTTCTCTGTTTCGCATCTCATCTTCAGCCCGTCTTCGCCTAAAGCACCTACTTTTGGTGCCCGTTCTTCAATCACAAAAACTCGAAATAGAACAACTATTCCTGCATTTCTGCTCAATCAGAACGAACAAATACAGACCAAATCTGAGCGCCAAACAGGGAAGTTATCACGTGCCCATTCCTAAGGGATTAATCGATGTCCACACCCAAGCGATGGGCCACCTCTTCGTAAGCTTCAATAACCCCTCCCAGCCCCTGCCGAAAACGATCTTTATCCATTTTTTTACGCGTTTGCACATCCCACAGACGACAACCATCCGGCGTAAACTCATCGCCCAATAGCAATTCACCGTGATAGCGGCCAAATTCTAATTTAGAATCCACCAATAATAAATCAATATCGAGAAATAATTTTTGCAAAATGTCATTGACTTTAAAGGTCATGTCTTTCATTTTATCAATCTCATCTTGCGTTGCCCAACCAAACGAAAGAATGTGATACTCATTGATCATGGGGTCATGCAATGCATCATTCTTTAAAAAAAACTCAAAAGTTGGCGGCACCAGCTCGATACCTTCTTGCACACCGAGTCGACGACAAAGACTACCGGCAGCGATATTTCTTACGACACACTCAACAGGTATCATCTCCAGCTTTTTAACCAATGACGTCTGATCACTTAAACATTGCTCAAAATGAGTTTTCACCCCATGATGTTCTAAGTGTTGCATGATAAAGCCATTAAACTTGTTGTTGACTTTACCCTTGCGATCCAACTGCTCAAGCTTTTCCCCATCAAACGCTGAGGTATCATTACGATAGACCAAAATAAGCTTATCAGCATCATCTGTTAGATAGACTGACTTGGCTTTTCCTGAATATAATTGCTGCTTTTTTTCCATATTAAAATACACATCTCAAAGAGACTTTAATTCGATGGAGTCAGCCGACCCCATCGATATGATCAATCACAAATTTTCATGCAGTTGTTTTACTAAATCCTTCGCTTCACTAGAATCATCCACCACACCATCAGCATGCACCACCTCGGCCTTAACCTGGCCCGCTAATCGAACCATACGAATAGATAGCTCCGCTTTCTTGCCATCGGTAAAGTTAATACCTTGCGATGCCGTATTATCCAGCGCATCACGACGAACACGAATCAAACCTGACAGTTGATCCTTAGAAATAATGGTGTTACCTACCCGGTCAATCGCCCGCAAAATCAGTTGCCAACTTCGCACATAGGACTCATCCAATAGAATATACGGTATCCCCTTATCCTCGCGTAATACTGCCCGCACTTTTTGTTGTTTCGCTTGTTCTAGCAATGCTTTGACGCGCTCGGGCTCCAAAGCTAAAAATTCCAAAATACGTCCTAGCAGCTCAATTTCCAGTTCAGCATCATTCGGTCTGGTATCCCATGCTGGGGTAAATTGTCCATCGAAAAGCACTTGTTGCACACCACGATGCGCCACATGCAATTCAATCATGCCATCCTCAGCCCCAGGCTCAATACGAATCCGAAATTTATCACGGGCAAACTTACCATACTGCGTATCATAATGATCAACCCAGGCTGTTTCCATGATACCTAGACTTTCATCTTGCCAAGCAAGCTCAATGTTGTGTTTAACAAAGAAGTCACGCATTTGTTCCCAAAAATAATGCGTCGGCATCTTCATCACTAACCAGCGAAATTGGCCATCCCGCTTCATCATCACCGAACTGCCGTTCGATAATACCGGTTTATTGGCCACAGATACTGCGATTTTAGGAATTTCAAATGCGTCTTCTTCCGTCGCATTAACCAAATTCGGCGGCACCTCCAACGGCGGAAATGACTGACTATGTTTATAGAAACCGGTATCTTGCGAAGCGCACCCGTAAAACATCAAAACTATCAAAAGAAGGAATAATAACTTGTGCATCACCGCACCACGCATCCATCTCGATTTATAACGCATCGGCTTGTCTCATCGCATCCCGCACAGATTCTTGATACCCCTCAGAAAGTACCGTTAATGGCAGGCGAATCCCTGGCCCAATCAGCCCCATCTCTTGCAACGCCCATTTAACGGGTATAGGATTTGCCTCACAAAATAACTGTTCATGCAAAGCTGTTAATTTTTCATTTAACACCCGCGCTTTGGTGAACATTCCCTGCAATGCTAAAGAAGATATTTCGTGCATCAGCCTTGGGGCAACATTGGCCGTGACAGAAATCACGCCCTTACCACCGGCCTCCATTACAGCTAATGCAAGCGCATCGTCACCACTGTAAAGATCAATTCGGTCACCGCAGCAGTCAATAATTTGCTTGACACGATCAACACTGCCTGAAGCTTCTTTAATCGCTACAATATTCGCCACATGGGATAATTGCTCTACCGTCTCGGGCAACATGTCACAAGCCACACGCCCAGGCACGTTATACAAAATTTGCGGAATCGCCACCGCTTCAGCAATCTTCTTGTGATGGGCAATTAAACCATGTTGCGTTGGTTTGTTGTAATAGGGGGTCACTAGCAAACAGGCATCGGCCCCAGCTTCCATTGCACACCGAGTTAGCGTAATCGCCTCCATGGTGGAATTAGACCCTGTGCCAGCAATGACGGGCACCCGACCATTCACTTTTTCAGCAACAAAACGAACCACTTGACAGTGTTCTTTTTCCGATAGCGTAGCGGACTCTCCCGTCGTACCAACGGTAACAATGGCATCCGTCCCAGCCTGCATATGGAAATCGATGAGCTGTTCCATCGACGCATAATCGAGCGCCCCATCTTCGTGCATAGGGGTAACCAAAGCTACCATACTGCCATGAAACATGGATATACTCCCAATGATCTCTATGAATAAACTGCGAATGTTACTGAGCCACAGCACGCAAGGCAAGTAAAGTCATCGCCCTTGCCTGGCTCAATAACATATATGGGATATTTATTGTGCGGATACACGGTGGGTCCGGTATTAGGCAAGCCATTATTTAATATCGCTTATCCCTTGATACCACGCTGATTTTTCTCCAGCATGCTCGCCCCTACGTTCAAATACTCACCCGCCCAATGCTGGGTTGATCACTCAATTCATAAATAGTTTCAACACATTGTACTTTACTTAGGCGTGGCTGATCGCACAAATTTAGCCTAACTTTAATGATAGAGATCTATAAAAGATCAGGAAACCACACTCTCTGGTGCAGAATACCTGTTTTAAGTATAATTTGATGATATACAAGGCAAAAGAATATTTACCAGCCAATTCGCTGTAAACAGGAGAATAACTGATGAGCGAAAACATTAAAGTGAATAAAAAAGTGCCTAATTTTTCGCTACCTGCCACCGGTGAAAAAACCATGAGTCTTAGCGACTTCAAGGGCAAACAATTGGTCCTTTATTTCTATCCCAAAGACAACACACCAGGCTGTACCAAAGAGGGACAAGCCTTCCGAGACCACATCCACAAATTTCGCCGCGCCAATACTGTTATCCTCGGAGTATCACGTGACAGCCTCAAATCCCACGAAAACTTTAAAGCAAAACATGAATTTCCTTTTGACTTGCTGGCCGACTCCGAGGAGGTGTTATGCCAATTATTTGACGTCATCAAGGAAAAAAACATGTATGGCAAAAAACTCATGGGCATAGAAAGAAGTACTTTTCTCATTGATGAAAAAAACATCTTGCGGCGTGAATGGCGCAAAGTCAAAGTTGATGGACATGTCGAAGAAGTCTTAGAGGCCGCAAAATCACTGGACTAATTCATCGGCTAGCCACTACCCACCCATTTTAACTAAGAACATAAAACACTTATGAATCAAAACAACAAAACAGCGACCACACCACGTATCCTTGTCTTGGATACCAACGTGCTCATGCACGACCCGGCTTGCATTTTTCGCTTTCAAGAACACGATATATTCCTGCCCATGGTGGTCTTAGAAGAACTTGATAACAATAAACGCGGCCATTCAGAAGTCGCTCGCAATGCGCGCCAGACCAGTCGGTTTTTAGAGGAGATCATTAGCGGCGCAACCAAAACCGAAATCGAAAAAGGATTGCCTTTACCCAACCCCATCAACGCCGAATCTGTCAGCGGTCGATTATTATTACAAACGCGGGAATTTTACTACAAGTTACCCAAAGATATTCCAGGCAGCACGCCTGATAACACCATCTTAGGCACCACCATTGCGCTGCAAGATTTTCACGCAGACCGACAAATCACGCTGATCACCAAGGACATTAATCTTCGAATTAAAGCCGCCACGTTGGGTATACGCGCCGAAGATTATTATACTGACCAAGTCATCGATGATGTTAATTTGCTATATAGCGGCACATATGAGCTGCCCAAAGATTTTTGGGAAAAACATGCGAATGACATTAAATCCTGGAAAAAAGACAAATATGTGTTTTACCAAGTAAGCGGTCCGGAACAAGCACACTGGTATCCCTGCCAATACATTTATAGCGAAACGGATAAATTTGAAGCGATCGTACGGAAACACCAACACCAAACAGCGGAAATGCAAGTTATCCTGGATTACCGTGCGGCACGACATGAGGTATGGGGAATTAATGCTCGCAACCGCGAACAAAATTTCGCACTCAATGTGTTGATGGACCCAGATATCGACTTTGTCACCTTAGTGGGCATGGCAGGCACCGGAAAAACACTATTAACTTTAGCCGCCGGTCTCACCCAAACACTGGATACTAAAATATATCAAGAAATCATTATGACCCGTGTCACAGTGCCTGTGGGAGAAGACATCGGCCATTTGCCAGGCACCGAAGAAGAAAAAATGACACCCTGGATGGGCGCTCTCATGGATAACCTTGAAGTGTTAACCAATCCGGAAGGAGGCGGCGGTGAATGGGAACGAGCAGCCACCAACGATTTATTGCAAAAACGCATTAAAATCCGCTCATTAAATTTCATGCGTGGCCGCACCTTTTTGAAAAAGTACCTGATCATTGATGAAGCACAAAATTTAACACCCAAACAAATGAAAACCCTGATTACCCGCGCCGGGCCTGGCACTAAAGTCGTTTGTTTAGGCAATGTGGCACAAATTGACACGCCTTATCTCACAGAAACAACTTCAGGACTCACTTATGTGGTGGATCGTTTTAAAAATTGGGATCATAGCGCACATATCACGCTACAAAGAGGCGAACGCTCTCGATTAGCTGACTACGCATCAGAAGTCTTATGAATTGAAAGGCCGTTTATTACACAGCGTATTTTAGACTGGAGGGGTGCTACATCACCCCTTAATGGTAGAAAATTGCGGCCAAGCGTTTAATACCGCCTTGACCAAGGTCGCCAATGGGATCGCAAAAAAGACCCCCCATACACCCCACAAACCACCAAACAATACAATCGATACAATAATAGCAACAGGATGCAAGTTCACCGCTTCGGAAAACAACAACGGGACCAGGACATTGCCGTCAAGCGCTTGAATGATACCGTACGCCAACATTAAATAGGCAAATTCTGAACTCCACCCCCATTGAAAAAAAGCGATCAATGCTACCGGAATGGTGACGATGGTAGCCCCCACGAAAGGCACCAAAACCGACAACCCCACCAGTAAAGCTAATAACACAGCATAATTTAATCCCATCCAGGCAAACGCAACAAATGACGCCGCCCCAACTATCAATATTTCAACAATTTTACCGCGCACATAATTACCAATTTGCTGGTCCATCTCATGCCACACTTGTTTTGCCAAATCACGCTCTTTAGGCAAATAATGTGTCATCCACTCGATAATCGCTTGTTTATCTTTCAAAAAGAAAAACACCAGAATGATGATGAGTATCAAATAAACTAACCAGGTAATCACGCCACGCAATGAGGATAACGAAAAAGACAATGCCATTTGTCCCATAGCGCCCGCTTCCGAACTAAAAGAACGCATGATTTCTTTTATGTATCCTTCAGAAATAAAGTGCGGATAATGACCAGGCAACTGCAATAAAAGCTCTTGGAGTCGAGATATCATTCTTGGCATTTCTTTAAGAAACTGGGTCAATTGCTCAGAGATCAGTGGCACCAGCCCCACCACGCTAGTCACTAACAATGTCATAAATACGGTGAACACGATAAACACAGCAGCCAAGCGGGGAACACCATACTTTTCCAGCTTAAGTACCAGCGCCTCAAGCAAATAGGCAATCACAATACTCGCTAGCAGCGGTATTAAAATATCACCTAAAAAAATAATAATGGTAAACCCGCTAATCAACAAAATCGCCAACATCACGACTTGAGGACTAGAAAAATGTCTTCGATACCAGCCCGTTAAAACATCAATCATACGGTCTTTTCTTTGCTATTGAACATCGATTGATAATGGTCTTCAAAGAGTTGTTCACACGATTTAATCACATCGGCTTTGTCTCGCCCTTGCATGACATGCTGTGATACCAGCTCGGAGGCTTCATTGAGCATTTTTGTCTTATCTAGCATATAATACATTGCCGATAAACGCTTTAATGCGGCAATGACCGATTCTTCATCAATGGGTGGAATTATTTTAGGTTTAGCTATTTCTTCAACGTGGCTTGTTTTATTCGCATGAAGAAACTCGGCAAACGCCATAAGCGTCTTTTGATCTTGTTCGTTTAGCGCGCTAAAAAGCTTGGTTATTTTTTTTGTTAATGCGCTCATTCAGGCTCAACATTCAAACGAATCACCGGAGGTTTACGCCGCTCTTTCATTAAGTCCAATGTCGACACCAGAGCAATCGTAATTTGATCCGTATTTTTTTGCGTGGCAGCCCACTCATTGCGCGCTTCGCTAAGCAGCTCGCTAATATTGTCTGGGACCACACGCCCTGCCTCCATAATCATATCTTCTAGCATACCCGGTTTCAATTCTGGCCGGAATAACATGCCATAAGCCAAGTGATGCGCTCTTATAGCAAGCCATTGCCCCTCATCATCCACCACAATGGGGGCTAATTCATCGGGCAATTCGGTTTTACCTCGGTGAAGTACCATCACTCGCTTACCATCCACCGCTTTCGCTAACGCATCTTCTTTCCCTAGCTCAGTGACATGAGCCGTCGTCCAATAGGCGTTGTGCAATTCTTTCTCTTGACTGCGCGCCCCAGCATATTCTGCAACCAATTGCCCCCCTAACCCGATGCCAATGACTGGACGTTTTGCATTAAGAAAATTCGCAATCAATGCTTTTTCCGAAGCGAACCGTTGTGCCTGTTCATGATTACCTTCTACTGGCCAATCCCCACCCAGCACAAACAACGCATCAAATGGCAACGGACTCGCTGGCAACGCTTGGTCAACAAAAGGTCTAAAATAACTAAACCCAATATCTCGTACTTCCAATTGATGCTCAATCAACCCTAAAAACTCACTGTAATTGTGTTGTATAACAGCGAAATTTTTCATATTAGCACCTATCGTTACTCATGAGCCTACCAGACACAACATTCACTAATGCGACTAAATATGATATTAGTATCAATACGCATAACAAAACGCTGTATAAAACCTAAACTGGTAGAGTACATTAAATGAAACTCTTGGAGAAGAGAAGAAAAAAATAAGAATTTGTGCTATGTCTTACAAAAACAAACGACTGCAACACAACAATCAGATGATAGTGAGAAATTAAACGACGTCAGTTAGCCAAACAAAGCCTCACGAAAACCCATTGAACTGCGCTCAAATGCCTGTTACTTGTTATCCGACAGCTCTGTTAACATTCCGCAATAGCAATATTCAACCTACACTTCGAACTCGGGCATATGGTGAAATGAAAGTTACGATAGCTCAATATCTCGATGTCGCTCACAGTATTGGCGAGCAAACTCTAATAGCTCATCCATAGCACGCTGACGAAATTTTTGCTTTTGATGCACAAAAGAAAAAGGTCGCTCCAAAGGAGGATCTAAAGTAATCGCAACCAAGGTGCCTAACTTTAACTCTTTTGCTAATGTGGCTTTTGATAAAATAGTCACGCCAATATTCGCTTCGACAGCTCCTTTTATAGCCTCTGGACTGCCCAGCTCCATGATTATATCCAATTGATTCGGATTAATACCAATCTCAACCAGATAGTCAACAATGACTTCTCGTGTGCCAGAGCCTTCTTCCCGACAAATATACGGGAACTCCAATAAACGAGCCGGATGCAGGCATTCTTCACCAGCAAGCGGATGACCAGGGGGCACGATCGCCACTAATTGGTCTTTACGGCACAGCTCCACCGCCAAGTTCTTATTTGCTACCGGCGCTTCCACCACACCCAAATCAATGACATTGTTTTCAACCATCGAAACAATGCCCTCCGTGTTGGAGACTTTGAGCCTGACATTGACGTCAGGATATTGCTTTTTAAAATCGCCTAACAGTGATGGCAACATATACTCGGCAATGGTGGTACTCGCACCGATGATCAAAACACCGCTGACTTCCCCGGTTAACTCCCGAACGGCGTTTTCCATTTCTGCATAAAGCTCGAAAATTCGACCGCCATATTCATGCACACACTTGCCAGCTTCCGTCAAACTGATACGATTGTGCGTCCGATCAAACAAACGAGTATTAAAATACTCTTCAAGCTGCCGAACCTGAAATGTCACCGCTGGTTGTGTCATATGAAGGGACTCAGCTGCTTTAGTAAAACTGAGTAACTTGGCTACGGAGTGGAATACTTGCAACCTACGATCCGCCATACACGAAGTCCATCCTATAAGTCAAATTATAACTGGATAATATCAGCTAATTAATCTTTTTCAAGCAAAAGTCATAAATTAATCATTTTTTTAACAGGTAATAAATACGATGAGCAAAACTTGGCAAAATATTAACCTTGAAGCCGATGGACTGCAAAGCGCTAACCTGCAATTTATTAAACGCCAAAAAAAACCACTCACCGCTTATGTTTTATGGTTACTGTTTCCGTTAGGGTTGCATCGATTCTATCTTAAATCGGTGGCAAGCGGGCTACTCTATTGGCTATTAACAAGCCTCGCCCTATACCTCAGCATAACCACCAGCGTACCCAACGTGGTGTTTTTTCTACCCGTACTCGCCTGGGCAATTTATGACTTATACTGGATACGGGAACGCACCATCGAGCTAAACAAAGCATTACGCATGCAGATCTTTTTAGGACAAAACAATAGTCAAACGCTTGAACAAAACAAGCCAACGATAAATTCTCAAACACTGATCCATGAATACACTCAAATAAAAAATGCCGAGGCACAAAACCTACAAACCCCCAGAACCTTGACCAATCACTCGACGGAAAAAAAACGAATACCGTCCATCGCAGAGCAAGAACGGATGCTGCAAGCGATCAGAAAAAAAACTAAGCCTCCTCAATAAATTCTACCAAATAGGCCAACGATGATCAGCTGCCTTGAAAACGCGCAACCAATTGCTGCAACTCACCCGTTAGACGCGTTATTTCTCCACTATCTGAAGCCGTACTTTCTGCCGTGTTCGCCGTATTATTAGCAACTTGACTGATATTGTTTACATTACGATTAATTTCTTCAGCCACAGATTTTTGTTCACGTGACGCACTGGCAATTTGGGTATTCATCTCAGTGATGGTACCAACTGATCGAGTAATCGTTCCCAGCGCATCAGCCACATTACCGACATGACTCACACTTGATGTTGCCTGGCTGCGTGCCGTTTCCATGACTTTCACTGCATTATTGGTGCCCGACTGTAAACGTTCAATCATTTCCTGAATTTCTTGGGTGGACTGATGAGTGCGGCTAGCTAATGTACGAACCTCATCCGCAACCACAGCAAAACCTCGTCCTTGTTCGCCCGCTCGGGCGGCTTCAATCGCTGCATTTAGCGCCAGCAAATTGGTTTGTTCAGCAATACCACGTATGACGTCCAACACCGCACCAATGTCATCACTTTCCGAAGCCAGTTTCTCAATCACCTTGGCTGCCGTTTCAACCTCAGAAGCTAAACCATCTATAGATCGAATAGATTCTTCAACCACTTCTTTGCCTTTCTCTGAGGCTTCATCGGCCTGCCGAGCCGCATCAGCGGCTTCACCCGCATGGCGCGCCACTTCCTGTACAGTCGCCGCCATTTCATTCATTGCCGTCGCCACTTGATCCGTCTCAGTCTGTTGCTGGCGTACTCCTTCACTGGTCTGCATGGAAACAATCGACATGGTAGAAGCCGCTGAAGCTAATTGACTGGTAGTATCTGAAATACCATCAAGAATATTTGATACATTCCGCGTCATATTATTGAGGCTTGTAGCAATATCACCAATCACATCATCACTTTGCAAATCACAACGCAGGTTAATATTATTATTGGCAATTTGCTGAGCAACATGTGATAGCTCGCCCAACTTATTCAACAACATAACTTTTAAAACAAGGTAGTTTACTCCCCCAATCACCGCCCCCAATACCACACAGGCGGCGCTAAACCAACCCATCATGCCTACTTTCGGTTCGATAAAAATTTGAGCTATAAAAAGAAAAGCAATACCAATAAATAAGCCACAACCAAACGAGGTTAAAAATAAATTTTTTAAAAGGCTATGTTTCACTCAAATACTCCCAATTGTCCATCACAAACCATTGACAATAACAACGGTTCATCTGAATTTTAATGTCTACTGAAATCCATAAAAGACCATATAAACGCACTCGGGCAGCCTATTACTGGCTGCTACCTATTATTCCATAATGCTGCACTGATTCTTTTTTAAAAGACAATATACTCATATACTATCCAGCCTCAGAAAAATCAGCACACAATGAAATTCGCATCGCGCTTTTAAAACACCAGGTTACCCAATGTCAGATATAGGATTAGCGACGTACTTCACAAAAATCTTTAAGCAAATTTAATCATCAATCACACTGATACTATTTGACAAAGACTGGAGAAAAGGCAAAAACTAGGCCTCTATGCCTGGTTTGGAAGGATATCTAATAAAATATATAGATCCGACATTGGGTAGATTATATTCTTTGATACATTTTAAGATAATCAGAACGGGGTATTGGCGGCACACCAACCACAGTCAACACATCTTGCAAATGAGCAAGCTGACTCATACCCAACAATGTGCTTCCCACGCCTGGCGTTGAACGGTTAAATTGAATAGCACGTTGAGCATTATTGGTCACACCGGCCAAAGCATCACCTTCCAGCACCGCTGCACCTGGCTCCGCCAAATGCCCTTTCATCAAGGTGTGACTGGCCATCACATAAACATTTAGCTGATACGCCGCCTGCAACGTGGAAGCAATATTACCTGGCCCAGTCACCTGATTAAAACGAGTGAAAGCCTCACTCATTACCAGATTAAACGGCATTTGCATTAATCGAAAATGGTGACCTTGATAATTGGTGCCCTGTACTTTTTTCGCTGCTTTTTCCGCCAGCGCAAGCAGAGACGTTAACGACTGAAACCTTGGGTCATCTGTTGCCACCCGAAATCCATCAAACGCGGAAATACCGTAATAACGCACCCAATTATGCTTGACCGCATTCTCTAAGCCAATAAATATCTCTAGTAACTTTTGATTAACAAACTCCTTACCACGTTTTTTGATATGCACTTCAGGCTGATCGATTAAAAATCCATCTAAAGTATCCACCCCTAACTGGGCTCGTGATTCATTCAGCTGATAGAGCAAATATTCAGCCGTTAATAAATGACAATTCTCATATAAATCATCATGGGTCCCCAAGCCGTCAGCAATAATTTTTTGTGCAAACCAGTCGTCAAACGACTCAGGCCTTCCATCCTGAAAACATAAAAAACCACCTTTTGATACCAAAAAAAAGTCCTGTCGTGACACCCCCTGACTCAATGCTTCATTGATACCCTGGCCAACCGCCGCTAGAGAACGTCCATATCGATAATGTGCGGCCGTATCAATGACATTGATTCCATTTTGCAGAGCACCACTGACAATGTCAGCAATCACATCATCCACTTGAGAATTTGCTTCGCCTGGAAAGGTACCCACGCCAATCGAGCTTAATTTAATTGACTCGCCGGGAAATTCACTAAAATGCCCAACGGCCGCTTTGACTTTTTTTTGATACGCCCGTGTATGCTGGGCTGTTGCATAACCACTGATCATAGAAATGAATTCCGCCGGGTTTACTGGGTTTGCTCAACGCGTGACCTCAAATACAAATAAATATGCCGAACAGTTCTAACGGCCATTTGAGCTGGCACCTTTGGCAAACTATCCAAGCAATCTGCCGCAACACAGTTATGGTAATATACCAACTCCCTGATGTTATCGCGCACCGCGTTCAATGATGGATCCCCTTTAACAAAGCGTTTAAAGGTGATCAACACATCTTCATCAGCGACAACCGGCTTACCAACACTGTGTCCATACAGCACTAAAATTTGATTCACGAGATCCATCGCATTTTGTAAAATCGTCGCCAAATCAAGTATACCGTCACGGACATTCGCCTCCAGCACTGCTACCGCTTGATCAAGCGGCTCAAATTGCATGCTGGGCCGAGGAAGATCTGTTTCATTATTTAAACTCATTTGGACACTCTCATTCACCGCGACAAAATATTAATCAATTAATTATATTATAATTTACTTATACTCAAAAAAAGACAGTACCCATACGCCATACCAATCACCCCTAACAACACATACGTAGCTGATGAGCATATCAAGAACATGAGAGCAGAATAAGAAGGAAAGGTGAAGACCGGCCAACCACTATGAATAATCAACGTATTATCTAAGCAGATACGTCAAATCTCATATAGCCGATACACACAAAATGAAGAACGAAAGATGACTTATTACACGACTTTTCTAATCACAAACCTATTAAAAAATCAAGCTGCTTAGCTATTAGCCGCCGCATCCACTGTATTCTTCTCTACCCAGCGATCACCCATTTCGGTAACTTCCCTTTTCCAAAAAGGCGCACGATGCTTCAAATCGTTAATAATAAATCGACATGCATCAAATGCTGCGGAGCGATGCTCAGACCATACACCAACCAACACAATGGGCTCATCTGGCAATATATTACCCACACGATGAATCACTAACGTGTCAACCACACCCCACTGATCGAGCGCTTCTTGGCAGACCCTCTCCAAATGCCGCTCGGTCATACCGGGATAATGATCAAGAAACATACTTGAAATGCCCTCAACCCCATCACTAAAGTCTCGCATGGTACCAATGAATGTCACCGAACCGCCATGCTTGCCTGCATCAAGATGCTTACGCTGATAATCAGACATGGATTGCCACGGGTCAAAACTAGCTTCTTGAACAATGACTTTCACGGAATCAACCTCCAGTTACTGGTGGAAAAAATGCAACTTCATCGCCATCTATCAAAGCATGCTCAATGTTAGTATATTCCATATTCACTGCAATCAAGGTATTTTCTGGCAACACCTCATTCGATAATTGACCCCAAGCTTCTCTTACCGTTGCATTCTCAGACACCTGTATCTTATCTTCTGCGCGCCCCATTCGGTCACGCATACTTGCAAAATATTTGATCGTAATATTCATAAAATACCCTATGCAGAACGTTTCCAGGTACCCGACTTGCCACCAGACTTTGACAAAAGACCAATATCTTTCATCACCATACCTCGATCCACCGCTTTACACATGTCATATACTGTCAACAACGCGACCTGCACTGCTGTTAAGGCTTCCATTTCAATACCCGTTTGGCCTGCACATCTAACAGTCGCCACACAGTATACTGAGTTCGCTTCTGGTTCCGCAGTTAAATCAAGTTCAACATTGGTGATGAGTATGGGATGACACAGGGGGATTAGTTCAGAGGTTTTCTTTGCCCCCATAATACCTGCCACTCTGGCAATGCCGAGCACATCCCCCTTTTTATGAGATCCTTCCATAATCAACTTCAGGGTATTTTCATTCATGCAAATACGTCCGTCCGCCACCGCTTCCCGCTGGGTAATATCTTTCTTGCCCACATCAACCATATGCGCCTCTCCCGAAGCGTTAAAATGGGTCAGTGTGTTATCCATAAGCACAAACTCTCTGATTTCAACTTAAACTAATTTTTATGTGTAAGAAATACGCATCACAAAAACTCACGTACAACTATCCACCAATTTGCGTCATACTTACCCGGCCCTGAAACTTCACCGTTGTTTCACGCATCGCAGATTGCTTACGCGACTCAAAACCATCCTTTGCTTTTTCTTTGAAAGCTTTACGAAATAACGAAATAATATCTTCATCAGACGCATTGCTACGCAAAGGCTCTCGTAAACTGTATTCCTGATCGGAATACAAACAATTTCGAATGCCGCCATCCGCCGTTAATCGAATCCGCGAACAGTTACCACATAAACTACGAGTAAAGGCTGGAATGATCGCTATTTTTCCTGCATAACCGGGCACTTGAAAAATATGATGCTCAGTACGCGTACCAGAGGCCGGCTGAATATCAGGGTATTTTTGCTGAAGATGCTTTACCATGCTTTCAGCACTTAAAAAATATTCCCCAGTATCCCAGATTTGGTGAGCATCAAATGGCATAAACTCAATAAATCTGACCGTCACCGCTGAGTTTTTGGTTAACTCGGTGAACACATCCAATTCATCGTCGTTAAACCCTTTCATGACAACAAAGTTTATTTTTACTCGAGGAAACCCAAGATCAAGCGCAAGATCAATGCTGTCTTTCACTTTATCAAGCCCGGTACGGCGAGTTATTTTGAGGAATCGATCAGGGTCCATGGTATCAAGACTGATGTTAACACCAGTTAACCCGGCATCTCTTAAATCTTTTGCGTATTTGGGGAAGATGATACCGTTGGTTGTTAAATGGGTTGAGCGTATACCGGGCGTATTTGCCGCACCTTCCACCATTTTGACGATATCTTTACGAACAAGTGGCTCACCACCGGTAAAGCGCACTTTCTTCACGCCTATTTTAGCAAGCGCACTAATGACTCGCTGTACTTCATCACCACTTAAAATTTGCTCACCATTTTTAAAATCAACCCCTTCTTCAGGCATACAATACGTACACCTTAGGTTGCACTTTTCAGTTACGGCTATCCGCACGTAATCAAATGTTCTGCCAAATGTATCCTGTAATGGCGCATATTCAGCAATATGCGAGGTGGATAACAATGCACTTTGTCCTTCTTTTAAAGCGCTGACCGGCTTATCGTTGTCACAGACATTCTCATTTAATAGCACTTCCACACCCCCGGACTTCTATAAACTGTATTGTTCACTTAGCCAAAGACCTAGCATGACTCAACAAGGGTCTTCAAATTATTGTCAATACACCCCGCTAAGGAATAACCCACTATTTATCTAAGTTATTAGGCTACCTGAAAACACCCTTTAACACAAGACAGAACAGCTATCCCCCCCTAAAATTGATCAATGCATCCTTTCCTCTAGCACTAAAATTCGACACTTAAAAAATTTCTATTTAAGATACTAATTTAGTATAATTTTGATATTATTATGAAAGGATTAAGGTATTTTTATTCTAAGTACCCTAAATCAATATTTACTGCCTTATTCGATGAAGCAAATGTAGCGTTAGTGCTTGTCAGATCTTTTATATTCATAATTTTTATTGTATTTAAAGCACATTATCGACAAGCATTTTTATTCCCCATTCCCGTAAAGCATCACTGCCACTATAATTTATCAGTGTACGATAAAGAAAGCATTCATTAATATAATTTAACCATTCTTTTAAATTCTGATTACCTATAGCCCAAGTGAGTTCAGTTTTCGATCCCATCAGAAAAAACTTGCCTAATGTAACACAAACCAAAACACTTAGTTAAGACATAGATTACAGTTTTTGCCACAAATTTTGGCCATCCACACCTGCTTGATCATTGTTTCTTCAGTAATTTTTCTTTACTTGACAGAAACACTAGGTAAATCAGCAAACCACTTGGCAGAACGTAAGTAATCGCGCACAAAAGACGGCTTAGCCGTTTTCTGACATTATGAGATATACTGGCGCTTGATAATTTATCTATGACATTTGAGTAAAAAATATATTTTTGTATGATTTAGGCGAAGCAAGTCTAATAACCACTACTATCTATCGAGAAGCATAAGGTTATTTCATGGAATATCATAAAGGACGTTGGGCATCATTAAGTAGTCTACAAATCGCCCGATCACATGGCGCTGTTGTTACCTTTCAAAACCAATTATATGTCTTTGGCGGCGGCGGACCAGCATTTAAAAGCTTAAATAGTGTTGTTGTCTACGATCCTAAAAGCGACACTTGGCAATCACGTGCAGATATGCCAACCGCCAGATCAGGCACCGCAGGCTTTTTAATCAACGAAAAAATTTATATTATTGGCGGGGGCTTTAAGAAACCGGATGGTAACTTCCAATTTTTAACCACCGTCGAAATCTATGATCCAGTTGCCGACCGCTGGGAAACCGGCCCGTCTATGCTGCAACCTCACGATTACCCGGCAGCCACACGCATAGACAATGACATTTACATTTTAGGTGGCCATCACCCAGACGCGTGTTTAGGCGGCCCTAAAACCGACCCAGGTTTTAACTTTTGTGAAAAATTGGCTGGCGATCACCGTGCTTGGCAGGAAATTGCAGCTCAACCCACCCCACGATTCGCTTCCGCAGCAATTACCATTAACAATACCTTGTGGAATTCAGGTGGTGTTGCATTCACACCAGAAGGATTTAATAATTTTGATTTTTTTGAAGTATATTCGCCCATAACGAACGCCTGGCAACGGGCCGAACTTACGTTACCATGGCCAGCGGCGGGTCACGGTCTTTGTGCCATCGACAATAACATCTTCTTTTTTGGTGGTTACAGCACCGATAATATTCATCACCGTGCCGCCTGCCTTTCGTTGACAAAAAAAGAATGGCTCAGACTGCCCGACATGCCGTGCCCACGCGCTGCAATGGGTCTGGGAATCATTGACAATACCATCTATTTAGTCGGGGGCTGGGCCGACGATGGCCGCACGCCACTCGCCTCCATTATTACTTATACTTATTAAATATGTTGAGGATGTTCTGTGGATAACAACCAACTCAAACGCTATAGCCGACACATCATGCTGCCCCAAATGGATTATGATGGTCAACAGGCATTATTGGATGCTCGAGTATTTATTTTGGGGGCCGGCGGGCTTGGCTCACCTGTTGCTATGTACCTTGCTAGTAGCGGTATAGGGCATATTGTTATATCTGATTTTGATCATGTTGAGGAAAGCAATCTACAGCGACAAATTATTCATACTACCGCTGATCTTTCACACCCTAAGGTAGAATCTGCCAAACAAACCATGCTGGCACTCAACCCCGACCTCAAGGTCACTACCTATCCAGAAAAACTGACCGAACAGCAACTCGAACACGAAGCAAGCCAAGCTAATGTGGTCATTGATACCACGGACAATTTTGAGTCACGGTTCTTATTAAATAAAATCTGCGTCAAAACCAAAACACCACTGGTCTCAGGCTCGGTGATCCGCATGGAAGGACAAGTTAGCGTATTTCGCGCAGATCACAATAACTCCCCCTGTTATCACTGTTTATACAAAGAGAGTGGCGAACTTGGAGAAACCTGCACCCAAAATGGCGTACTCGCTCCCGTGGTAGGAATTATCGGCTCAATACAAGCCACCGAAGCCATTAAAATCATTGCCAATATCGGCACCGATTTATGCGGCAGATTACTCCTGCTAGATGCTTTCACCATGGAGTGGCGAACCATTAAGTTGCCTAAAGACCCACAGTGCCTGGTTTGCTCTGCACCCTAAACCATTATTTTACGTGGCAAGTCAAGCACAACTCACTACCTGCATTGGCACTCACTCGAGTGCCTGTCACTTTAGAAACACGTTGCCCCACCCGCAAAAAACTAGGGATCAGCAACGTGCCAGATCCTGCCGCATCGCTCACCACACTTGAACCACTTAAAGGTACGCCATGCGGATCATGACATGACGCACATTCCACTTCATAACCATCCCCTGTCTCGTACAATCGGACTTCATTGGGATCAGCGTGATTATTACCATTGAGATCAAAAAAAGATATTTTGGCGGTTTGTACTGTGGGCTCATTGTAATCCACGCCTGGACCAAACTCGGTTGGGTAACGCACTCCGATAGGGTGATCATCACCAAGAAACCCCTCATCAGCTGATACTGAACCGGCTCCAACGATGGGATTACCGTCAGGATCCCGAAAAACCGTACCATCCTCATTTCGTACCAAATCACGCCTGAAGTTACCACCAATAACAAAAAGTTCGAAATCAGGTCCAAGTCCCGCAGATCCATCGCCTTGCGCAGACGGAGTATGACAGGTTACACAGGGACCCTGTCCTTCGCCAAAATTATTTAAAGCACTATGAGCACCAGCACTGGCTGATTTCCCCTCAGACTGTAGTTTATTTCCCTGCCACTGATTCAAAAACTCAAAGTTCACGGTACTTTCTTGGCGTGCGTCATAACCCGCACGAAACGCCCCCACTAGCTGAGTCGGCATATTAATAATCGAATCAATGGCCGTGGCGCCATCATGACACGACAAACAAGTCAGTGAGTTAGGGCCTGGCTGGGTCATGGGGCGGCCGAGTGCCGTTACTTGATTATAGAGGGTATAACTACGTTGAGATACGGTACGATTCCATAATGGCGCAGCCGCTGTTTGATTGGCTCCATGCGGCGTGTGGCAGTACACACAGACTTCAAAATAATCATTGCGATAAGGTTCCATCCTAAAAGCAAAACCAGAATACGACATAGTCAAATTATGGCGGGTATTGGCAATACCACCTCGACGCAAGCCATCTGTCGAGGTTTCAAGTTTTAATTCATTGTCTGCTTTTGAGGTGTCCAGCCAACCATCAGCATGGGCGACTACCGAAACTCCCATCAATAGGCCGATGGCCAAAATAAATGCGCACCAGTGACTCTCCGCTCGAACCGCCATAATTCCCGCAAAAACTTTGCGCATGTAAACACCTATTTGTAATGTTCTGGTTATAAAAATCAGTTAAACTCGATGATATGCCGCTTGATTAATTTACGAAACAAGCGGTTTGCTGTCAAATATACGCAACCTACTGCATCTCCACAATGTTGTAGTTTTCAGACTTACCCTATTTTGCCTAAAATTTCTTCCATTATTTGTTTTTTCACTGACGTCTACTATTCAAGAACAGTTAACTCGTTATAATGTGTAACAAGAACGGAATAAAGGCCTAAAAAATGATCACCATCAAAGGATTAAAAAAAGTTTATCCCTCTGGCACAAAGGCAGTGGATGAATTAGATCTCATGATCAAGGAAGGTGAAATACTTGCCTTGCTTGGCCCAAACGGTGCTGGTAAAAGCACAATCATTAAAGTCCTCACCACATTGTGTGGATTTGACGATGGTTACGTCGAAGTTTCTGGCTTTGATATCGATAAAGATCCCGGCAAAGTCCGACAAGCCATTGGTTGCGTTGCCCAAGACACAGGGGTTGACTTTTTCTTGACCGGCCGAGAAAACCTGGCGCTACAAGGCCACCTCTACCGCATGTCCAAAACCGATATTAATGTTCGGATCAGCGAATTAGCTGACTTCTTTGGATTAACAGAGCAACTCGACGAACTGGTGTCATCTTACTCAGGCGGCATGCGACGTAAGCTCGATATCGCAACATCACTGATTCACCGCCCTAAAATCCTTTTCTTAGATGAACCCACGTTAGGCCTAGACACAACAAGCCGCCAAAACTTATGGAAATTAATCCATCAACTTAATCAAGATTTCGGCCTAACGATCCTATTAACATCCCATTACTTGGAAGAAGCCGATAAACTTGCCCATCGTGTTGCTATTATCAACCAGGGTAAAATTAAAATTATCGATACCCCAGAGCAATTGAAAAATAGTTTACAAGGCGATGCAATCACCCTCGAATTTATTGGCCAAAACAAACAGACCAACCAATTCGCAGAAAAAATAAAAAATGAAAATTACACTAAGGATGCCATCTGGGAAAATAAAAAATTACATCTGTATGTAAACAATGGTGCCAACTCCATCCCAAAACTGATGTCATTAGCCAATGACATGGCCATTGAGGTACAAAACATCTCCTTTGCACGCCCCACCCTAGATGATGTCTTTATCAAATATACCGGCAGCAGTATTGACGCCAATGAACAAGAAACAACAGAACAATGGTGGGAGAAATGGGCGGGTAAAGGCGGTCAAAACCAGTGGTCAAAAAAATGGCAAAAAAACCAGCCAAGCCAAGAAAATACAGAAGATAGCGCGGATAATGAAGCCTCTTGGCCAGAGCAACAAACTTGGCAAGACAATGCAAAACAAAACAGTGATGAATCCACGTCAGATAATCATTGGCCAAACGAACAATGGCCAAGCTCTCAAGAAAATACCCAGACGAATGCCGATAATAACGCAACCGATAAATATTGGAATTCACAAAAAGAAAACAAATAACTATCCCTCATTCATTACAACCAACATTGGCCAGCCTAGCGCTTGAATATCGCGACGAAAATTAATTTCACAGGATTTTTCTGAAAGAGGCGCATACAGATGGCATTGCCAACCGAAGAAAAACTCTTGTGGGATCCAGGTCTCCAGCAAGATCAAATAATAGGCCATCTAATGTCGGTTACAACACAAGGAAACATTTATGCTCACTGATACTTGGTATCTTTTTAACAAATATTTCAAGATATCCTTGCGCATGCCACTCTGGTCGTTATTTTCATTAATTCAACCATTGTTGTGGCTTTTCATTTTTAGCTCTCTGTTCAGTGGATTTGCTAATTTGCCTGGATTCCCAGCATCATCCTATGTTGACTATTTTGTCCCTGGCGTGATTATTATGACAGTATTATTTGGCTCATCCTGGTCAGGTGTCAGTCTATTGCGCGAAATCAGTTCAGGCACTGTTGACAAAATACTCATATCCCCTGCCTCTCGCGCCTCCATTGTACTGAGCCGAGTACTACACTCCGCTGTACAGGTGGTTATCCAGGTATTGATTGTATTGATCGCCGCCTGGATAATGGGGGCCAATACCGCACTCAATCCTTTTTTTATTATACTCTCACTACTGGTCGTCTTATTATTAGGCATTGCATTTGCCAGCCTATCTAATGGACTTGCCATCATGTTGCAGCGAGAAGAACCACTAGTCATCATGGGTAACATGATGACCTTGCCTCTTATGTTTTTTTCAAGCGCCATGGTTCCCGCTGCATTTATGCCAGAATGGATTCGAAATATATCCGTTATCAATCCAGTCGAACATGCCGTTTCAGCCGTACGTGCAGTGTTAACCAGTGAAATCGATTTTGCCACTTATTTCTCAAGTCTTTTAATATTGAGCCTTTTCACAGCGGCAGCATTATATTGGGCAATCTATGCATTCAATGCTTCACGTGATTAAGGAATGGGTACGCAATAACTTCCCGGTTTGGCGCCCAGATTTAGTTTGTATTGGTTCGTTCTGAGTGAACAAAAGTGCAGGAATAGTGGTTCTATTTCGAACTTTTGTGAGGGAAAAACGGGCCAAGACGGGCGGAAGATGGGATGCGAAACTAGGAAGTTATTGCGTACCCATTCCTAAGAAAAACCAAAAGTGGCCAGAGGTCAGGGATGAACTATATTTTTTAACGCCAGAAATGGGCAACCTGATAAACTTCAAAAATTCATAGCCATCCCTGTCGTGACAGTAAAACGCGAATAATCACCGAGAGATGTACTCTGAAATGTGGCTATCGACTCTTCTTCGGTTTGGATTTGACTCGTACCTGTTCGTAAATTTGAGAAGTTTCTGGTTATCGAAGCTGAAGCAAAAAAACGAAAATCTTTATAAAATTGGTAGCTCAAATTGGTATTTAAACCCAAGCTAATATTGCTTCGAGACTTGTCTTCTTTTCTGATGCGTGCGCCAGAATCTATATTGATGTAATCCGTATAAGAAAAACTACTACCTAAGGTGCCACGCAAACCCGGTGACAATGTTTTTGACACCGATAACGAAACGCTATGCGTGTTTCTCTCAAAATCTCGCGAATCATATAAAATGATTTCATCACTGTCTATCACGCTCTCTTGCCCGGTAATAGCATCCGTTGTGCGAAGCGTCTCGGTAGTAACACGCCGACCATTAGTCACATTTCGATATGCACTTAAAGAATAACGCACTGAAGCAAAAACCCCCCATTTCAAATTTTGGCTCACGGCAATCCCAAAACCCCCCAAGATAGACTCTAACCGTGGTTCATTAAATGAAGAAATACTGCGCACATCAAAATTAGACTGAACTGATGTTGCGATATCTTCACCTTCCAGCCCTGGCGGAGATAAACCCAAAACTGCCTTCATGAATAACTTACGCTGCCGAATAATACTCGCACTCAGACTTTCTGAAACACTCGTTTCCGTGGACAACGCTTCTTGGACTTGGCGACCCACCTGTACATCCCAACTTTCTTCTGGAGTACCTTGATGTATTATTGCCTGAAGGTTGGAACTAAAATAATCAAATTGACCAAAGTGATACGTTGAATACGATGGCACGGCAATTAACCGCACGCTTAAATCTTTTTGTAACGTCAATCCATAAATGATATTAAAAGACAAATCGGATCTGACTTCATCAATCGGCTCAAGGTCATTGAAATTGACATTACTATCATAAGCAAACTGATAGCTCATATTTCGGGAAAATCCATTGAGCCCACTTTCAACGATAGCGAGCCGAACCTCCGCTTCGTCAACAATATTCGCATTAGCCCCCGCAAAAATAATATTGCGGTATTCCTGAGCGGCTAACTCCAACAGTTGTAATTGCTCATAAATTTTAGCCAGCAAAATACGAACTCGCTGGTTATTCGGCGCATAACTTAATAACGATTGATAAGAATTAGCCGCCCCACGCAAATTTCCTTTACTCGACTGTATTATTCCCAAGTAATAATACGCCTCTAAATTATCTGCTTGCTCTTCGAGAATGGATTTGAAAAGTTGCTCGGCATCGGACAATCGCTGATCTGTCAAATAACCACGCGCTTTAGTTATTTTCCACTTTCTTTTGGCACGCTGACCTTCCTGACTATTTTCATTAATTTGAATGATGAATTCATACTGTTCTGCAGCAAGCGTGAGCTCGTTTAAGCGTTCGTAGATATTTGCCAAATTCAAGCGACCTGGCAAATTATTTGGATCAGCCCTTACCACATTTTCAAACTCTATCCTTGCCTCATCAAATTTATTTTGTTCTACAAAAATCATACCCCGCTTAAAACTTGCTTTCACATTGCCAGAAAAGTAATTCAATGCATTTTGGTATTGTCGTAAACTCTCCGCCACATTACCATCAGCCATCGCCTTATCAGCTAATGCGGTGTGAATAAAATTCATCCTCGCCTTCGCCTGATTTCGATAACGCCCCGTTTTATCATGGTCGATCACATATTGCAGCTGCTCTATTGCCTGGTCAACGCGCCCTATGTCTGCATACATTTGCCCTAAATTTAAGCGCGCTGAATAATCTTCGGAATCCGCAGCAATAATATTGAGAAAAGTTTGTTCAGCCGCATCGACATTACCGAGCTGCAAATTTGCCAGCGCAATATTGAACATCGCTTCTTTCTCCCCTGAATCAATATTGAGGACCCCACTGAAAGCAGTAATCGCCCCTATCCAATCTCTATTGGCAAACGACAAACGGCCGGTGATGATCCCCTCACGCACTTTAGCAGACGTAGTCATGCCACCAGGGCGATTCATTTCGATAATAATCCTAAAATGACGCAACGCTTGTTGCGGTCGATTGGTACGTTCATAAATCGTCGCAAGATTTAAATGGGCTAACGCATTTTCTGGTTGAATCACCACAAGTTTACGTAAAGCTGCTTCCGCTTCTTCAATCCGATTCAGCATGACATACGCTGCGCCAATATTAAATAAAACTTGAGGATCATCTGGATATTCCAGTGACAAGCCATTAAAAATTAATAACGCGGGATTGAGCTCTCCTTTTTGGATAAGTGACTTTCCGGAAGCTAAAGTGAGGCGTTTTTCCGCCTCCTTGATCCGTTTATCTTTAGTGCCTGAGTCGATAACTCGCTGATACTCTGCGAGTGCTTCTTCTAATTTTCCTTGTCGCTCATAGATCGACGCTAAATTCAAACTAAAACGCACATTTTTAGGATCAAGCTCAGTGCTCTTCTGTATATAAAACAAGCCTTCTTCTGCATCCCGGCGGGTCATATAAACTTCTCCAATCCTGAAATGTGCTTCCGCATTCGTTGGCTCAATCAATAATATTTTCTTAAACGTGATTAAAGCTTGATCAAGGTTATTATTACGCATAGCACTAATGCCTCGATCCAAGAGATCCGATGTTTGAATCTTGTCTTGCCCATTCGCTGAAAAACAAAACACGAACAAGAAACTAAAGCAACATAGCCACCGCAATAGCGCCAATAACGAAGTTACCGTCAAGCCACCAAAAAAACTACCGATACAAGCAAAACTTGAATATTTAACCAGGAATACAAATAAAGGATTATGAATGCCGGCTCGCATCTGAATAAAATTGTCTGTTCATACTTTTCAATTCAATACCACATTAAAAAGTTACGTTAAATTTGAGCGCAATACGCCACCCGTCCAATCGAATCCGTACATTCACTTGAGAATTCGCATCGGGTGATAGCGCTGCAACATTATTATCAACGGCGGGTCGTAGCGGCGCAGGCTTGGGATCTTCTAAACGATCACCCTCATTGAAATCGTCCCTGCGCGAAATCCCTTTTAAATTGCCTATTTTTCCAATGCCAAACGCAAACCCACCCTCTAACCCCACGGAAAAACGATCGGTAAAATGCCGCTCCCCACCGATGCCCATTTGAAGCATTAATATACCCGTTGCCTGCGCTTGAAACACCATGATGCGCTTGAATCCAGCAGGCGCGCCTTCAATAAAGGTAAACACATGATTTTCTTTATAATCGATATCAAACATTTCATGTAAACTCAAATTCACATAAAAATTATTCTTCACTGTTTTTTGGTAAAGGTAATGGCGCCACCCTATAAAATATTGGGTCAATGACAACTTTGCTCGTCTTTCATAGACAGCAATATTCTTTAGTTGGCCTTGCAATGGAAACTCAACTTCATCAATAGCTTTAGAAGTCACTTCAAAGGTACTTATCCCCAAATAAAAGTCATCCTGCTTGCCAAATGTACGACGAAACTCTAAACCCGCTTCCGGTCCTGCAAAGTTTTTATTCAACGCATTATCAAATAAAAACTTTTCCGTCGGGTAGCTGGCTTCACCTTCGATATCTTCAGGAATATCTGTGGTAATTGAAGACTCACCAACAAATGGCGCTTGATAAGCATCTTCATAAATACTTTCAAGTGCGGGGCGATACAAACCAACAACCGGCGAAAAAACCCATTTATCATCAGCTAACTTTGCTATCGCGGGTGGTAAAAAACAAAAAACCAACAAGCAATACAATAAAAGCTTCAAACAAAACGGATTCATGTCCCCTTGGCCTTGGGCTCAGCAAAACGCGGCTTAAAATAAGAGAAAAATGTAGGCAATACTATAATCGCAATAACACAACTGATCATCATATAGGAAGCTACAAAGTAACCTAATTTAGCATGCGGCGGAAATTGTGAAAAAATTAATACACTGAAGCTGGCCGTGACGACAGTGGCATTTAAGACAATGGTGCGACCCGCAGTACGCAAGGTCGCAGCAGTCGCTTCAGCATGATTCTTGTGTTCTCGTCTTTCCGACATATATCGAAAAATATAATGCACGGCATAATCGACCCCAACCCCAATAGCAATACCAGCAGCTAGCGCGGTAGAAACATCCAGAGGAATGCGTAACCATCCTGAGACTCCCGCCACCAACAAGGTTGACAAAACAACCGGTACCACAATATAGACACCCGCAATAAACGACAACATGATTAAACTCGCGATAACTAATATACCGACCTTTGAAAATAATATTGCCGTCACTTGACTATCAATCAACAAATCCGCCCATATATACGAATTATTCGCTGAACCAGCAAAATTGACATCAACGGTTAGGTCTTGAAAATTCTCATCTACAAATTGCGTCACAGAATCAATAATTGTCTTCAATTCTCGGGTATGATCGGTTTTAATGGCAACGCTAATTAAGCCTTTTTTATAGTCATAATCAACCACTTGATCTAACTGCTGAGGTCGTCCAGATACAGAAAAGAGATATAAAAATTCAGCAATCTGCTGCTGGCTATCAGGCAAAACATCATAGGCCTTATCTCCTTCGTGCAAAGCTTTATTCATGCTTCTTAAAAAATTAACCACCGATAGCGAGTCACCGACATAAGGCAAAGTTTCCACATGAGATTGCAATGCTTCCATTTGCGACAACAAACGAGGATCTTTTAATGCATTTTTTTGATCAGCTTCAACAATAATATTAAGAAACACTGTGCCAGAAAATTTTTCATTTAACAGCTTATTGGATAATGCAACCTCACTCTCGTCCTTAAAGTCACTGAGCCAACTTGAGTCGACAAACAAGCGGCTGCTCCCCCAAAAAGCGAGAACGACCAAGACCGCAAGCGATAAGACAACCAGTTGTCGCCTTTTATCAACCATCACTCCCATTCGAGTCAGCAACAAAGAAAGACGGCTTTGCTCATGATAGACCCGCATCGCACGACGACGCGCATGATAAGCACCCACTTTGGGTTTCAATAACACCAAAATTGCTGGTAATAAAGTGATCGATATAATCCAGGAAAATAAAATACCAAGCACAGCAAATAATCCAAAAATCTTGAATGGCGGCATCTCCGCAAAGGTTAATGCCATGAAACCAATCGCTGTTGTCACTGATGTCGTGACTAAGGGTGGACCTAAGCGCTGAACCGTATCAGAAACGATTTCGGTACTGGGTCGATGAGGATCCTCTAATACATTATCATAATAAGAACTAAGCAAATGGATGGCATCGCCAATGCCAACAGCGATTAAAATAACCGGCAACATGGTTGAAATCGTGTACATCGGCACATCAAACAAAACCATCACGCCAAATGTCCAAATAATGGCAGTGCCCATCACTAAAATAGGCAAAAAGACTCCGCGCAAAGTTTTAAAAATCATCAATAGCACAACGGCCATCACCACCAATACCAATGGCACCATGAGTTTTAAGTCTTCCATCGCATATAAGCCTGAGGACACCTCAATGACTGGACGACCTGCTAAATAAAACTTATCATACGATTGGGCATCGGCTTGTGCTTGTGGATTTTTTTGCGCCATCCACTGCTCTGGATTGGCTTCAGAACTATTTGCATTGCTATTATTCTCTGCTTCAGAAGCGCTTTCCTTCAAATCAAGCTCTGCCGATTCCCACTTATTTTTTGTACCGTCCCAACCTTCAGTTTCCTGCCCATCCCACCATGGGTTTGATGATTCTTCTGAGCCAGTTGACGAACCGGTATTCGACTTTTGCCACGACTGCTGACCATTAGCATTCCACTGACCGCTAGGCCAAACACTCTCCTCACCTGACTCAGCTGCTAAAATCCCTTTTATCTGAAAATAAATCATATAACGATTGGCAATGCCTTCCTTGAGCTTCGCTCGAATCATCGCACCTTTGCCGTCTTCAGACACAATATTGCCAACAAAAAGATCCGAGTTATCAAAAACTCTTCGCTTTATTTCATCAATCTCTTGTTGATTTTCAGGTAGCTTATCCATAATGGGAATAGCACCTATTTCAGTTTCTGAACCGGCAAAAAAGGTAGCCGTTGACAGCGAAACCACATCAACATCTCGCACTGCTATCACACCATCTAATGAAGCAATTTTTTGCGTAATACGCTGGATTCTTGCTAGCGAATCTTTATTAAAAATCGTTTGATCATTAACAATACCAATGATTACTGTATCTTTGACACCAAAAATATCATCAACTTTTTCATCATATAAAATGGCAGGATGCCCCTTAGGCAGATAAACCCGAGCATCGGTTTCCCAACGAATGGACGATAGCTGCAAAGCTAACAACAACGTGAAAACAACAATGATCGCAATAATTGATTTGGGGTATACAATGCCAATGGAGTAGGCTTTCTTTAACATTATTCGCTGTCTCTTTCTCTTCTATTTTAATCTACACTTCACATACTCAAATTCGAAATGTAGGTTTTAAGTGAATTTTTCTATTAAATTTTCAGCTTCATTAACACTTGCCCATCTTCGTATAATTGTTGAATCTATTACGTTATGATTATTATGCTATTTCAAAAATTGTATTTAAATTCCAAAAAAATACGGCGATTATCTCTAAAATTTCCTAAAAATCGCGCTCTCTGCCCTAGATCGATCAATCCCCCTGGGTCATCTTCTGATGCAGCTCGCCCAAATTGAGCACGCTCGCCAATAAATAAATCCATACCCGCTGCAACCTGGAAGCGATCGGTTAAATTAAAAACCACTTTTGGCTTCATGTAGGTTTCTTGAAAATTAATTAAACGAATCATAAGAAAAGTAAAAACAGCAGAACTACGTTGCAAAGGTTTGCGAATGAACAAATTTAGTGAAGTATCGTATTTATCTGTTAAAATATCTTCGGAGTATTTTAAAATAATCCATTGCGCAATCGCTGGTGAAAAATCTGCCCCCCATAAACTAAAGTCATAACCAATCCCCCAGCGAATATGATCACGTTTAAACTCACCATCGTTTAATAAAAAACCTTCATCATCAAATACATCATCAATGGCAAAATATTTTCCGGAAACATAAGCAATCTCCCCTTTCAATATATCCCCTTTGACTTCCTTTGTAATCGTTGCTCCATACATAGATAAGCGAGAATATGTCGGCAAAATAGCTAACGGTGTGTCTGGATCATTGAATTCTATTTCACTTGCGGAAATCGCACGAAATGTTGATGGATAATCGTCCCAAGTAAAAAAATAACTCAAGCTAATTTCTGCGCCACCTAACGGTCGAGTCATTTTGAAGCCAATTTCTGAGAACTTTGGCGTAAAGCTTTCTGGTTTGGAAGTCGTATCTAAAATTTGGAAAAACTCCCACTCAGAACCAGAAGCTGCGGGCTGATGAAACTTTAGATCGGGGATCCAAATCAACTCATAGGTTTCTGAATTTCGATAGTAATCCAATTTCAAACTCCATAGTGGAATTCGATAATCGAGCAACTCCGGTAAAATTAGCTCCCTAAAATCCATCGGATTCACTTCATCAACAACACGAATCCCCTCTAAAATCCCCCAGATTATATGCTGCTTGCCAATCCTAACATCTAAGTTTTTTAAATAGAAATCAAAATAAAATTCTCTGATTTCTGCCCCTGCGTCATCTCGATCATCGCCAAGCTGTTCAACAAACACCAACGGCTCTTCTTCATCACGCACTTCACGCGCCGCAATTGTCTCGAATTTGAAGAAATCATAAGCCAAATCATAATACACCCACCCGGAAGAAAAAAACTTTGCTCTGTTACCAAATTCATACTGCCCATCAAGGAAAAGAATATTTCTTATCTTGGTGAATGATCTAGGCTCATCAAAACGATAGGCCGTCTCATTTTTAACATATCCACCGTACGAATAGGGAGCCGCCTGCTCTTCAGATAGCAAAGCATCAAGATCATCTGGCAGCTGAATATCAATATCATCAGCAGGGGCTGAATAACCGGTAGATATCCACACCGATGAAACTAAGCTCATCACAAAAAATATTTTTACGATCAATTTCGTGGTGTTATTTGATCTTTGCATTGTTGGCAAACGATAGAATATTCGCTTTGGTTTAGCGTAACCCCCCAAAATGCATGAGTTCCGGATGTTAAAGATGCTTGGCAACACTCGCAAACCTGAGACTGATTTAATTCAATACTTTTCCAACCAACAACATGATTGAATTGTTGGGAAAGCGGGCTTTCATGCTGTGCTGAGGTCTCTCGATGCAACTCCCCAGGCTGGCCAATATTTGGCTTGCCCTGCTGTATATTTATACCGTCGCCAAAAGCATCCTCCAATACCTTGCGAACCAGTAACGAAACCGGAATTTCCATGGTTTTTGCTCGCTTTATAACACGGTCCTTGAGTTCTTTTGGTACACGTGCCCCAATATACTCTTCCTTTCGCTTCATCGCACTAGCAAATGCTTGATCGCGCATTGTCTGAGCACGTTTTGCTGCTTCGACTTGGGGCACTTTGTTTAACTTAAGCATTAATTCTACCTCCTTCGCTAGGTTATAAGTGTCAGCCCTTTAAAGGTGATATTTGAGCGATCATTGATCACTGTGAAAAATACCTAAAATTGAGCCTATATTTATAGTGTTTGGTGATGATTTGAATTTCTAAAATTACTGTACAGATTCTTCCTTTTCACAATTGATCATTAGATTAGCGATATATACATTTATAAATCAATCGGTTGTTGCCACCTTCAAAGGGCTGGTTATAAGTGTGCAACACATATCACTCGATACCTTATTCAGGTCGATTTGTTATATGCTTTTTGCAACGTATGAAAAGCTAAAGCCCTCTTGCTAGTAAATGTTGCCATAACTTAAGTACTTTCAATAAAAGAAACATTTTTCTGCTATTGCACTCATCTTACACGAGCGAACGACACCTCATGGAAACCTGAACATGAAAAATTATCATCTACCGATGATATGACAATCCAAGCATTAATGTATAACAAATGTAAAACTAATTGGATGGCTTGTCAAACACCAACACATTTCCATACTCTTTAAAAGGATATGAAAATACTATGAAGGGGCTTGATTTTCTATGGTTTCTTGCTGAATGAACGCCATACATAATAACTTTGCAGAATGAAGAAAAATCAGCATGGGGTCAAACGATGGGCTGCCCAATATCGGGCAAAATTAGGAACATAAAGAAATAACGATACAAATACACAAAACATCCTTGTCAGTGTAAAAGTACAAATCATAGACTACAAATTGATACGTGCAAGCAAGCAATTTATCCTTAAACTCCAGCCAGTTCAGTCGAATTCACTACATTAACGCTTGATCCTTGATTCCACAGAAATTTTTCTTCAGCCTCCAATACCCCTTTCGATATAGCGACTTAAAAAATCATGATAAGCCAATTACCAAACGTCAGCTTGCCCAATACCATTTGAAAAACAACCTACAGCGAATTCTTAAAATGTTGAATCAAGTGACATAGTATCTAACATATACCGATTAATTTACCACCCGATCAATCACAATGTTTACTGGATCAGTACCTCCCAGCTGATATTCTGTACTGTATCCCTCTAAATCACCCGGCTTGGCAATTGCGTCACCCGTTTTGGAGATTCTAGCGCCAACAATCACTCGAGAAAAGCTAGATAATTTCATTTGTGGGCTCATTGCCAAAGAATCATCCAAACTAAATTCCAAGGGTAGGTCTTTCACTTGCTTGCGCAATATTGCCAAGGGCATTCTTGGACCCTCAGCGGCACGTGCAAAGACATATAATGTATCATTGACATCAGCCTGAAGTGCAAGCGAATCATTAATGCTCACCGTACCAAAAACTCGTACGCCATTAGAAGATGCTGTTTCATCTGCATTTGTTTGGGTCATTTGTTGTTGTGCTTGAGAATCCGCTACAGCCCCTGGCTGCGCTGGCGACAAGCCTAGCAATGCCCTAACTTCAGCAACATTTGCCGCGATCTGATTCGATTCATCCGATCCTTCTGGTAGCACGGAAAGCAATTTTTGCCAATGTTTTAACGCCTTTGCATAATCTTTATCCTGGTAGGCAGCGGTACCAATCAACCAAAGCCCTTTGACGTGATTAGGGTCAACCTGTATTGCTTTTTCAAGCAAAGCTACTGCCTGCGCATTCAGCTCTCGACCACTAGCCATAGCAACTGCATCAGCATAACTTGCAAGGAAATTTGCATCTTGCCCCCCTCCCAGCGCCATCGCCTTTTGAAAGGCTTGTACGGCCTCAGGATAACGCTTCATGAACTGATAGGTTCTTGCCAACATAAACCAACCTTCGCCATCGTCTGGTGCAGCTTGCAATCGGTCTTGAAGTTGTTTAACCATATTATCCAGAGACTCTTGATGTTGCTCAGCCTGGACTTGAGGCGCCACTTTTTCCGGCTCAAGCCCATCTGATCCCGCACCAAACGTGATATATAACGATATAGCAAGCACCGCAACCGAGGCACTTAATGCAATAGGAATAGACCGGCTAACTAAATGCTTCTGTGCCGTCTCATCAGCGATAGCATCCGCTGTTTGCGCAGGAGCCACATCTGTGCTCATAGTGATATCACTCAGCATGTTTCTTTCCAAGTCAATTTTCGCTTGATCATACTGATCCTGAGTTATTACATTCGTCTTCAGATCATTATTTAACTCGGCTAACTGATCTCTAAATATTGACAAACTCACTTCGTCACGGTCTGGAAACTGCTCCTTTGAATACGGAACGCGTTTTTTCAATAGTGGTGGAAGCAAAAAACCTAATGCAACCCCAATAAGCAGGATGACAATCAACCAAAAAGAAAACATTCTTAACGATCCCCTTTTTCTTTTAATAATTTATTAAGGCGCATATTTTCTTCTTCAGACAACGGCGCGTCAGTTACCAGCGTTTTACGCTTACGCAACTGATATAGTAAAATACTTATGCCAGTAAATAACAATAAAAAAGGACCAACCCAAAGCAAAATCGTTCGAGCATTCATAGCCGGGCGGTATCGGACAAAATCACCGTAGCGGTCAACCATATATTCAATGATTTCATCATTGCTTTTGCCGGCATTTATTTGCGTGCGAATCTGCTTGCGCAGGTCATCAGCCAAGCCCGCTTTGGAATCATAAATAGTTTGGTTCTGACATTTCAAACAACGCAATTCCGAAGTAAGCTCTTTAAAGCGCTCTTTGATGACAGGGTCTTCATTCGGTGTTGCTTCCTTAGCCTGTGCAGCAACAGCTGCCAGAAAACACCAAAACAGCAAGCCAAAGACTTTCAATCTCATCCTCTTAACTCCTGAATTTTAGGCAGTATTTTTTCCTGCCATGCTTGTCTTGTAACAGGCCCTATATGCTTATAACGGATAATACCTTGCTGATCGATAACAAACGTTTCCGGCGCACCATATACGCCATAATCAATACCAACATTACCTTTCAGATCTGAAACACTCAACACATATGGATCACCTAATTGCTTCAACCACTGCTTAGCATTGTTTGGCTGATCTTTATAATTTAAGCCATACAGATCCACATCCCCCTTGCGTGCAAGTTCCATGAAGAAAGGATGCTCAGTACGACACGCTGGACACCAAGATGCCCACACATTCAGTAACCAAACCTTGCCCTTAGCATCCGCAGGAGAAAACGTCTCTTGCGGAGCATGCAGCTTTGTTAACACAAAGTCAGGTGCCGGCTTATCAATGAGTGCCGATGGCAACTCATGAGGATCGTAGTCTTTATCGGTTAATACATAAAAAAACAACGCTGTCATACACAGAAAAGCAACCAGCGGCCAAAGATATCGAATCATTAGGACTTAACCTCACCGGTAACGCTTAAAGTTGCCGGCTGAGCAACATCAATTACGTCATGGACTTTCTGGTCAGCATGCTTTTTTGACGAAATTCGATAACGGCGATCACATATTGCCATCAAACCACCCAAGCCCATCAAGAAGCAGCCTCCCCAAATCCAATCCACAAAAGGTTTACTGTAGACTCGCACACTCCAACCACCGCGCCCAACAGGCTCTCCCAGTGAAACATATAAATCTCGGGTCAGACCCGTATCAATCGCTGCTTCAGTCATGACTTGCTTCTGCACATGGTAGAACCTTTTTTCGGGATGCATGACAGTCACGTCTCGGCCATCGCGAGTCACAACCAATCGCCCACGATCCGCCTTGTAATTTGGCCCGTTCACAACGGTAGTTCCATCAAACCGGAAAGTATAGCCACCAACACTGACCGTATCACCAATATCCATGCGTACATCTTTTTCTTCTTGGTAAGCTCCAACCATCGTGACACCGATAATAAAAACACCAACACCAAAATGGGCCAATTGCATTCCGTAGTAGCTTAACGACATCCTTCCGACATTTTTAGCGCCAGTTTTCGCACGTAATTGAAAACGGTGCACAACATTTGAAATCACACTAGCAATCGTCCAAGCAGCCATCCAAATACCCAGACTGGTTAAAAATGTCCATGCTCCCATCACAAATGGAACAATAATTGCGCATATGATACTAATTCCAAACGCCCATTTCAGCCGTTGCACCATATCCGGCACTATCGCTTTTTTCCAACGAGAAACCGGACCTACACCAAGCATAAAAATGACTAACACCATAATTGGGACAAAAACCGCGTTGAAGTAAGGCGGTCCTACTGAGATTTTCCCAATCTTTAATGCATCAAGCACTAATGGATACAAGGTCCCTATCAATACGGCACCACAGGCCACCAAAAACAATACATTATTGGTTAGTAGAAAAGTTTCACGTGACAACAGGTTAAACCTACCGCCCAACCCAACACTCGGCGCTCTCCAAGCGTATAAAAACAGTGAGCCACCGACGACTACTGCGAGGAATATCAAAATAGCAACACCTCGCTCTGGATCTACCGCAAACGAATGCACCGAAGTAAGTACACCGGAACGTACTAAAAACGTACCCAACAAACTTAATGAAAAAGCAAATATCGCCAACAATACCGTCCAGTTTTTAAAGCTGCCTCGCTTTTCCGTCACGGCCAGCGAATGCACCAAGGCGGTACCCACCAGCCAAGGCATGAAAGAGGCGTTTTCAACTGGATCCCAAAACCACCATCCACCCCAGCCCAATTCATAATAAGCCCACCAGCTACCTAGAGCGATACCGAAAGTTAAAAACATCCAGGCAACTGTCGTCCAAGGACGAGACCAACGCGCCCAGGTTGCATCCAGCTTACCACTCATCAATGCCGCAATGGCAAACGCAAACGCAACAGAGAAACCAACATACCCCATATATAACATGGGTGGATGAATCGCTAAACCGGGGTCTTGTAGTAACGGATTCAAGTCACGACCATCAAGCGCGGGAGGCAATACCCGATCAAATGCATTTGAGGTAATGATAATGAATAATAGAAACCCGATACTCAAAAATCCCATGACACCTAACACACGTGCAACCATCTCAAGAGGAAGTTTGCGGCTAAAAATCGATACCGCTAATCCCCAACCCGTTAGCATCAGCATCCAAAGAACCATTGAGCCCTCATGACCACCCCATACCGCTGAAATTCGATATAATAAAGGTAGTTGAGAATTAGAATGCATAACCGTATAAACCAAAGAATAATCATGGGTAATAAAACTATACATTAAACAGCCAAATGCAATAGCTACAAATACAAATTGTGCTTGGGCTGCGGGTCTCGCCATCGCCATGAAAGCATAATTATTACGAAAAGATCCATAAATTGGAAAAATCACTTGAACAATAGCAATCACCAACGCCATGATTAGAGCAAAATGCCCAATTTCTGGTATCATCAGTTAGCTCCTTCGTTATTAGTCGATACGTTTTGCAAGCCCTCGGCATCATTTTTTTGTTGTTTTGCACGCTCGATGGCATCAGCAACTTCCGGCGACATGTAGGTTTCATCGTGTTTTGCTAAAACTTCTACCGCCTTGAATTCACCGCTTGAGTTTAACTTACCCTGGGCGATAACACTTTGCCCCTCCTGGAACAAATCCGGTAAAATTCCAGTGTAGCTCACGCGTATTTTCTCTGCATAATCGGTCACCATGAAACTCACCGTCAAACCATCGCTTTCTCTTTCTAAGGAACCTTCCTCAACGATGCCACCGATACGAAACGTTTTATCCGTAGGCGTTTTTTTCGCTAGCACATCAGAAGGACTAAAGAAAAACACCATATTACTATTAAATGCATTAAATATAAGTGCAGCCACAACTGTCAAACTTGCCAAGCCAGCTATCACAAAGACGAGCCGCTTATGTCTTGCTTTCATATCTATTACTCTCTATTCATTCGCACAATACGGATTATTTTTTGTAAGATTGAGCGTCTTCTCATCATCAACAACACAATTTCTACAATCATAAATAAAGCTGTTACACCGTAGGCGCCCCAAACATAAAACGCATGTTTACCCATATCTAAAGTTTCAGCGATACTCATTTTGCGTTTCCTACTAACTCACTAACCCACTCTGAATGGCGTTCCCGACCTAAAATAATGCTCCTTACTCGCAGCAAAACCACCATGATTGAGTACATCCAAAATGCAATAACCATGATTAACAAAGCTGTCAACATCGTCGGCTCCATGGCCGCTTTACCCGTCTCCAAAGAAGGAGGCTGGTGTAAAGTATTCCACCATTCTACAGACTTATAGATAATGGGAACATTAATCACACCAACAAGCGCTAACAATGCACTGGCTCTCGCCGCACGCTGCGGATCATCTATAGCTGACTGCAGTGCCATATAACCAAAATATAAAAATAATAAAATCAATTCCGAGGTAAGCCGAGCATCCCAGACCCAGTATGTCCCCCAGGTAGGCTTACCCCATAAAGACCCAGTCCATAGCGCTAAAAAAGTAAACATGGCTCCTGTTGGTGCTATTGCAGAAGCCATCATATTAGATAAACGCGTATTCCAAATCAATCCAATCGCGGCGTAACCACACATCACAACATAAAGGAACATCGACATCCAAGAAGCAGGTACGTGGATGTAAATAATCCGATAACTTGCGCCTTGTTTAAAATCAGCCACGGGTGCAACAAAAAAACTGTAATACAGTCCGACGACCATTAAAACAGCAGTGATGCCAGCAAACCAAGGTGCTAATTTCCCTGCCAACGGATAAAAGGTTTTAGGAGATGATAGCTGTAACCAAAAAGCTTTAGTGAAAACACGCATACGTCTAATCCAATGATATTCTTAATGCTGAAGCAGTACCCCACGGCGCTAACACGAGAGCCAATACGAGAAAAGCTGCAAGAAGAGATAGTTGCCCCTCAAATTCCATCCCGGTCCGAACCGCTTCGATAGCACTTGCTCCAAAAATCAACACAGGAACATATAAAGGTAATACCAGAAGTGATAATAAAACACCACCTCCACGCACCCCTAAAGTTAATCCCGCTCCAACAGCACCAATTAAACTTAATATTGGCGTTCCCACCAATAATGTTAATACCAAAATACCTATGCTTTGCTTATCCAGACCTAACTGCATACCCAGAAGCGGTGAAATGACAACCAAAGGTAGCCCGGTAACTAACCAGTGCGCAAGCACTTTAGTTAACACAATTAACGATAACGGTTGCGAGGCAACCAACATTTGTTCCAGCGTCCCATCCATGTAATCTGATGAAAAAAGGCGATTTAACGCTAACATGGAAGCTAATAAAGCAGCCACCCACAAAACTCCAGGTGCAATCTGGGCCAACATATCTCTTTCAGGCCCGACCCCTAATGGAAACAAACTCACAACAATGACAAAAAACAATAAGGTAGTAACTACCTCGGATTTACTTCTTATTGCCAATGTCAAGTCACGCCATAAAAGCCATCGAAGAAAATTCCACATTTTATTCTAGTTTATCTCCCAGCAATAAATGCTTAACCACTCCCTTAGACACACTAAACTCTTGATGCGTGGTTAACACGATCATGCCTTTGCCTGCCAAATGCTCTGCTAATACCCCTTGTATCATCGCTACCGCTTTCACATCTAATGCAACAAAAGGTTCATCAAGCACCCATAACTTAGTTGTGGTTAAAAATAATCTTGCTAATGCAACTCGTCGTTGCTGCCCTTGTGACAACAGCTTCGAGGGCAGATCTTCACGACCTGACAAACCGACATTTTTTAAGGCCTCGGTTGCTTTTTCCTCACTCACATTTTGTCCATTTAATGCACAAGTAAACCGCAAGTTCTCCAATGCGGTCAATTCAGGCTTAATACCACCTAGGTGCCCTACATATAACAAGTCATTATAGTAGTCTTCACGCAAGCTTTTGATATTTTCACCATTCCAGCTAATCGTACCACTGTATGGTTGAACCAAGCCGCAAATCATCCGCAAAAGCGTGGTTTTACCCGCACCGTTGGCCCCCTTTATATATAAGAGTTCGCTTTCTGCAACCTTAAGATTAATGCCTTTAAACAGCACACGGTCACCACGCATACAGTCCAATTCCACGGCATCCAACATATGCTTTCACCACTCAACGGAAAGTTATTATTAAAACATTATAGATTCTGCGCTATCCACAGGCGGTCGTATAATAACACTAATATAACTCTCTAAACATAGGAGTCATTTATTTAAAAAAAATTTCAATGAAATAATAAATTAAAGTGAAAGACCGCCTAACAAAATATCAAGCCTAACATCTGGGTGGACAACATCAAATTTTGAATGAAAATTCAAGACAAGAAAAACAATAACGAACAGACCCTACCCGTCACTGTAAATAGAATGACTAAAAACTAACGACCTGTATAAGCAAGCTAGCGAAATGACTATATTTTGACGATCACCCTAATTCTATTGAGGGACATGACAACCTGAGCCAGTGCAATTGGCTCTTTCCCATTCACCACTGGGTTTCATACCAGATGTCAGAGATAAACTCGCATTATCAAAATAATAGGCATTATCCTCAACGGCTTTGCTGGCCAAATCAACTAATAAAGCTTTATTTTTCCAACCATGAGGAATTTTTACATGACATAAACCACACTTGATAGCACTGCCATCTGCCGCAGCTTGCGCGTGGACTAAATGCAAGTTTTCCTGAGACACACCGGTGCAAGTGCTACAGCTAAAACCACTTTTAAGAACATCGCCGCTTACCGGATTGGCATATTGCTCGAACTTATGGCACTGAAAACAAAGATCGCTAGTCCGTCCAATTCCCGTATCTTGATCCCAATTGCCGATTAAAATTGATTGGTGATTCGAGCCATGCGGCCCTTTCATACCGCCAGTATTTGCGCTTTCACTGGCATGACAATCCGAGCAATACATAGTTTGCGTACCAATGCCCTGATTAAAGGGGGCCTCATAGGTCGCTACATCAGCCGAAGTCCGTCCCGTTGCTCCAACCACTGGATGCCAACTTCGATGATTATTGCCGGTAACATCCTCTATCGGATGAAATTCTGATGCTGTATTAGTATTGATGATAACGCCATTGGATAATGCTTTAGGAAAAACATCAATAGCGTTATCAGAATGACATTTAAAACATATTTGATATTCACGTGTGACATAATCTTCCGTCACATCGGTTGATGAATTAACGCTGGGATTACCTTTTTTAACCGTGTAATCAGTAATCACACCAGTGGCCCCATAATTTGGCTCAACACCCGAGATACCCCGCAACACGCCAGAAATAATATTGGAATGAATCACACCCGCTTCATGTTTATGGGTTCCCAAGGCATCTGCAGTAGATGCATCCTCATTAAACAATTGCTTTTTCACCATGCGATGTGGATGATGACAGTCAGAACATTCCACATGCCGTTTATTGACATCCATTGTTTCTTCAAAATCTCCATTTTCAATGGTATGCACTTCAGGAGAATCAGAAATCGGCATGGCCGCTATTTTATTAAATTCCGTCTGAATATCACCCAGGTTCGCTGAAAGAGTTAGCACATTGCCCGTTGCTGAATGACAACGATAACAGGTCTCTTCACTGGCTGACTCACCACTACTATTCGTCCCCGCATTAAGTAACCAGCGTGATCCTTCGGAAGTATGAGTATCATGGCAACTCAAACAAGCCGCCTCCCAAACCTTGAGCCCTAACGGGAAGTCTCGCTGTTGGGCAGCCTCATCATTAAATTCTAGATTAGCGACTAACTCTTTAGCATGTACTGAATCACGCCAACCGGCTTTTTTGTGACATGCCAAACAATTAATATCATTATCCTTGTTAAACTCTCCCCCCCCGCTAGGATCCACCGCTTGAAAACGACGCAAGCGTAAAAATTTAATATTACGTGCATTGTCTGTGCTTCGAATATGCGGATCATGACAGGTTGTACATTCAACCAGTCCGGTTGTTGTTGTCGTCGCAAATGCTGTTTTGTCCGAACCGATAACATTAGATAACGAACTTTCCAGAGGCACAGAAAAACGCGTAGCAGCCTGAGTCGGTGCATTACCAGGTGCAGCGCCTGTTTGTGTGCCAGCAGTATTCCATCGAGCAATACCCTGCCCTACCCGCGTACCAATATGTGGCACAGCATTTGGGTCTTGTAATTCACCATCGTCATTCGCTAATTGACTGTTATAGCTAAATCCCAGTGGATGGTCATTGCTTAAATCGGCCCCTAAATTGGAAGACGCAGAAAGGCTACCGACCATCGCTATCTCAGAACCATCGCCAGTTAAACGACCATTAACCACATTAACTGCACCAATGGCTAAGGTGCCATCATGGCAAGATAGGCACATTTTTGAGGAAGTGCCTGGTTGAGTTATGGAGTTCAACTTGCCAGCATCAAGAGAATCAGAGGAATACAGGCTATAAGTTTGCTCAGAGAAGCTACGATTCCATAAAAAGGGTAAAGCAACTTTATTGGGATCACCATGCGGTGTATGACAGAAGACACAAGTTTCATTCTGCGATGAAGCTTTTACCGTACGAGTCATATTGGGCGGCAAATCAGGCTCCTGCTCAGCGGCAAAATTATGCTTGGTGTTGATAATATCAGAAATACGCCCGGGCGCCATGACACTCTCTGCACTAACATACAACGAGCAAGCAAAAGCTAACACGCCACAAATCGCGACAATATTATTTATTTTTAAAGAAAAATTCATTGATTAAAATATATTAACCTTTAAAACCCAATCCATCGCCAATGCGTGAACCTCATAAATTGGCAGCATCCGCTAGATACTGAAAGATCATCACTCGACTATTCAGCATATCCGCCACATATACATTATTATCGCTATCGGTCCATACACCTGTGGGCAACGAAAATTGCCCAATGCCGCTGCCGCTGCCGCCAATAGGTAACAATTGTTTACCGTATTCATCGTATACTAGCAGATAGTCATAATAAGATTCTACTACATAAACTCTTCCGCCCGAATCCACCGCCACCCCTTTGGGACGAGGCAAATTACCCACATAGCGACCTCGCTTGCCAAAAGCACGAATGAAATCACCCTTCGCAGAAAAAATTTGCACTCTTGAATTTAGGGTATCCGTGACAAACAACTTCTCATCAAAAAAAGCTAAATATGTTGGGCCATTGAATTGACTCGTTTCACGACCTTTTTTGCCAATCACATCTTGCAATTCGCCGGCGACATTATAGACTTTAATGTCATGTTGTTGAGTATCCGAAACATAAAGCAAACCAGAACTGGGATCACGCGCAATACCTGTGGGACGAATCAGCTCCTGTTTGCCAAATTGTTTAATCGGCTTACCATCTTGACTCAAATGTACAATCACACCCAAATCCGCATCAGCGATAAACACACCACCCTGACCACCGATAGCAATACCAATGGGTGTCTTCAATGATTCATTTTTACTTGCCGCCCGCCATAGCCGCAACTTACCCGCTTGCTTGTCAAAAACCAACACACCACGTTGCGCAATGTCAGTCACATAAATGCGATTCAATGCCTCATCTACCGCACCCGACTGAGGCCGCAATAGCGTGACCGGTGGAGACTCGCCAAAAATAATATTAGCCAACCAAGTCGACATACTTTTAAACTGGCTCGATACACCAGCTTGTTCATTTACGAAATTACTTTCACCGTTTAACTGACCAACAAATTGGTAACGAGGCAACTCCGGAGGCTTTGGCCAATAATGAGGCACCTCAGGCAAAACATAACGTAACGAAGCGGGCGATGTAGCACAACCCGACGAAGTAATCATAATCACGAGTAACACAACACATTTCCATAACCAGCAACGTATATAATGATGCATCAGGAAATTGTTAATATCATGGAACCCCAATTTGTTTTTAAAATAACTTCTTAGTGCAATGATTGCAACGCAACTGCCCCTTGATTCTCAGGCAGCACCTCAAACACCTGAATACGCCCATTCAAATTATCAGCAACATACAAACGATTAGCTGCGTATTTCATATCACTAATGTAACGGAATTCTCCTTTGCCATCACCATTTTTACCCACGGTATCAATCAACTCACCCTCTTTAAACACCTGAATCCGACTATTTGTTTTATCAGCAACAAAAACGCGCCCATAATCATCTTTGGCAATGGCCGTTGGAAATGTCACGACACCTTGACCAAAATTCGTTACATATTGGCCTTCTTTATCAAGCTCTTGGATGCGTAATTCCACCCGATCACCCACCAGGTATCCTTCATCGGTCTGTAAAAAGTCTGTAATAATTCGAAATTTGCCCGGACCTTCACCGCGACCACCCAGGCCATAAATGGGTTCGCCACCTTGCGCATTAAACGCCACAATATGACTGTAGAGTTCATCGGCAATGAGCACATGACCATTATTTTGATCGACAGCAATACCAATGGGACGAGCAATATTAGGATCATGCCGATACTCACCAAGCAGATCGCCACCTTCAGAAAAGTGTAATGCTCTCCGCCCATCAGTATCCGTCACATAAAACGAGAAATCTTTATCAATGTACAAGCTCATGGCTTCACCGAGCACTTGATCTCCAGCTCCCCAAATAATTTCCGCTCTTTGTTTTTCCAAGTGGTATCGCAATATAAGTCCAGAAGCAATATCTGTCACATACATCCATTGATCACGCACATCGAGGGCAAAAGGCTGTTGAAAATCGTATTGGTCATCACCGACCGCTAGCCACTTGATAACGTCGCCGGAACCTAATCCAACTTTGTCGATAATTTGATTGAAGCGTAATGTTTTCGCCGACTCACCAACAGATGGATGCACGACCTGCTGGTGTGGTATCGAACTACATCCAGCACCAATCCAGACCATCCATATAGCGATGATTATTTGTAACGCAAACCTACGCTTTCTCGTGGGACTCTGTGACATCTATTGCACTCATAAGGGGGAAAAGCCACTTTTCCATGACACACACCGCAATATTCACCAGCGATAATCGCCGACATAGTAACCGGATTACTACCACGCTGAGGAATAAAAATACCGGGATGACAATTTTGACAAGTCAACCAAACCGTGTGCGGGCGATGCGGAAACCGAACATAAGGCATAGAGGCTGTGTTCTTAAAGATCACATCGAAATCTACGGCATGCATCCGGTCATCTTCGGAGAGCCCCATGCGTGGATAAATAAGTCCTTTATCCAGTGTTTCGACCCAATTAATCACGCCTCGATCATCGCGAGGAAAATTAAGCATCGCTTCCGCCGGTGGCTGTAAAATCCTCACTGCTTCATTATTCTTGTCATGAATACCATCCTCAGCAATAGGCACCACATCACCATGCAACTGAAAATGGCCAGAACTTTCTTCATAACTATTGAACTTGTCTGCAGCCACTGATAATGTCATACCGCAACAGATAAGAACCATTATCAATGCTTTATTTATAGAATGAAAATTTTGACTTTTCTCTATCGTAAGCATAATTCATTACTCAGTTTTATCATGGTTGTGTCATTGGCTTTTTTCGGGATCGATTTGACTCCAGCACAATCACATTGTCACACCAAGCAACATCAACCCACGTCTCACTTCTTTGGTGGCATCTAATATGATGACAATGCCTTTTTTATAATCTCCCAACTTTGCCGCTTCTTCCGCTTTTTCTTTAAAGAAATGACCTTTTTTGACATAGGTTTCCATTAATTTAATCGCGCTTGGCCGAGGCTTTTTCACTTCAATAGCAACAGGTACCAATTCCTCATAACTATTAAAGCGGTTCACCTCATATTGGTACTCTTCTTCAGGGCTGTCAAAAACCACTTCGTAAACGATCGTTTGCGAACCCAGCATTTCTTTGAGCGCAAATGTCACAATGCGCTCAGCTTTTTTGGTATTTTTGGTCGCAGCATCATAGTTTTCTGATTGCGCCTCGGTCGCGGACTGATTTGCTAGCCGCTCGACTTCAGCATGATCATAATCCACGACCTTTGCATCCGCATTTTTCTTCGCTCGCTTCACCGCATCAATGTGAGATTTTTTAAAACTATCGAGACTGGCTAAGGCCTCTTCATAGACTTTACGCTTTTCAGCCAACGCCTCGCTGGAAACCGATTGACCAGAGGTGTCCTTAATTAATAACACAGTCTCTGAAGCCAGATCCATTGCCTGCGCATTAGCTCCGGCATCAAACGCTTGTTTAGCATTATCTAATTTTTCTTGGATCAACTTAATACGTGATTCTGGCAATCCTTTAGTTTTGAATTTTACCAGCATCTCAGCATAAGTAATTTTCTGCTTGACTTTATTGGGGTCAATGTCAGTTTTAACTTGCTGGGTTTGGCTCTGTGATAAGCGTTGCTCACGTTCTTTGGCAATCTTAGCCCTTAGGCTGGCGATATCCGCATCCGCTGCAACCACCATAATTTTACCACCCATGAGTTTATGGTTACGGCATTGGTAATACAGCACATCAGGTGTTGCATCATCCGGGGAGAACGTCACATGACCTCGATAGGTGTAATGCCCTTCAACCCCATGAGTAAATGCTGCCGCGCCCCAGCCAACTTCATTTTTACTTAAATAAAAATCATGCTGCACATGAGTCTGCACATTAAACACATATTTTTGACCCCTCTGCACGACAATCGTTGCGCCTTGCGCTCCATCAGCTGAAAACCCAAATTTTTTACCTTTACCGTAAAAAGGGTGAGTATAATCTTTTTCAGAGGATGTGATTTGGAATATATTCTCTGATTTGTAACCGCTAATTTCTGTGCTTTCGCCAACCTCAGGCTCGTCCGTTACGGAATCCTGTTTAACAGGTGGACTCGAATCCATTAAATCTTGCGCTTCTGGCGCTGAGACTTGGTTTTTTTGATCTGCGCCGACAGCGGGCGGGACTTGCTGTTCGGGCGGTAACGGAATTGGTTGAATCTCTGGCGCAGCTACGATTGGGCTAGGGAATAACTCCACCTCGCCATTTTCCACAATCGGTTGCGACTGAACAATCTCAAGCTCGGCCTCAGCACCACTTTCTTGCTTCGCGCCTAATTGCTTATCTTTTTTCGCCGCCAGTTCGTTCGCTAGCGTGCCAGCCTTATCGGTTAACTGTGTCTGATCACCTGCCACAACCTCAGTTGATTCAGAAAGCAATTTATCAGACTCTGCAGCAAGACGCTTATCGTCAACATCCGCTTGTTCTGTGTCCAAAATTGAGCGTGTTTGACAAGCAACCATCATCCCAATGAGACAGACACACACTGTCATCCTTAACCCACTCATAACCCTAGAGCAACTAAGCAACTTTTCCATCCTAATTCAATAACAACCTACGCTAACGATTAATAGCGGATATGCTAAAGGCGTGCTCTTTAGATCGAGCACGCCCACACCATTATAAGTTTATCGCCATGGGTTTTTAACCGTCGCATTACTTAACGGTGGCTGCCAGTCCGCTGGCTTGGGTTTTGAATGGCATTTTTTACACGATTGAGTTTGTGGAGGAAAAGACACTTTCCCATGACAAACACCGCATTTTTGCCCCAAGATAATGGCTGACATGTTTATGGTATTTGCCAATCGCTGAGGAATAAAAATTTTCGGGTGGCAATTCGAACAGTGCAACCACTGGGTATGCGGCTTATGAGGAAAAACCACATCAGGTACCGATGCTTTCACTGGTCGAACAATATCCAAATCCATCACAAACGGTTCAACATCAGGATCTTGCCGATCGTAACGCGGATTAATCAAACCCTCATTAAGCACTTTCACCCAATCCACATGGTTTCCAAATGCCGTCGTTGGCCAACCTTCATAAGCAACTTTGGGTGGCTGCAAAGTATGCGTCGGCTCATTCGCCGGATCGTGAATACCATCCTCTGCCGGGGCAGCATTCGGATCTTTGACCTTTTTCAATAATCGATTAAAAACATTCGCATTTGATACATTTAATTTATCTGGCACTGAACCGGTTATCTCTGCAGAGGTCACTGGTTTTGGTGCCGCAATTAACAACGGCGCGCCTTCACCCGCCTGAGTGGCAGAAACGCCCGTTATACAAAACAAAATCACAATAAAAAAAACACTCATCATTTTATGCATAGCTCAACACCCTCACCTTATTGCACTTTATTATCGCTGGGTAGTGCCTTATAGGCCGGAGCAACTAAGTTTTGAACCGTGCTACCATGTATATGTGTTGGCGTTCCAGGAACTCCTGAATGACACATCCCACAGTTTTCAACCGACCAAGATATTTCACCATTATGACAAGCGCCACAGAATTTACCATCAATGATCTTCGCCATAGTGATCTTATTTCCGCCCGCTTTAAACTTAAATCCTAAATCTGCGTGACAAACTTTGCAACGAAACCGGATGCGGTGATACCAGTGCGGAAAAACGACCGGACGCATACCAGCGGCATCAGCATAATTGTTAATCACCACATCTGCGTATTCTGCTTGCGCAGATTGCGGGGTGACGAAGCATATTGCTGCCACCCATGCCAGCACTCCAACTAGTGCAACCTTCCAAATAGAAGTGTGCTCTGCTTTGGCTACCATAACTACCTTCTCCATTTATTATTGACAAATACACAAAAGGAAAACTATTTAATTTAAAAATAATGACTGCGCTAACTTTTAATTGTATTTGCAAATAGCTGAAACACAAGGTCAAATTCAACATGCAAATACATCAGTTATATTAAGAATAGGCGACCAAATAAGTTATCCATTTCACACCTCAGCGCTATCTACTGAGTTGCCTAAAGCACCTCCTGTTGGCGCCCTATTTCCTGCATCCATGCAATTGTCAATCGAAACCTGCAAAGACAGCCCTAATCTGAGCGCCATCAATACCAAGTTACTTTGTGCCTATTCCCACGCCCCACTATCCCCCCGCTGCCAAGCATCGTCCCCCAACCCCCGTTGAGTACGATGAAAACAACAGACACTAACACAGTTAGTTTTGTGGCTTGGTCCTTTTTTAAAATAAATGTTGTTTCGCTTTCTCTAAAACTGCCTGTTAATTTGAAATACTAGCATTTTTGATCCAATACCTGCATCATTATTCACCCACCGCCCTAATAATGACGTATTTAACAAGCCTATATTGTAATGCAATCGGCCTTCGAGTTCCGCCTGCTTCTGGTCCCCTCCCTCACGATTTGCCGTTGTTGAAATATCAAACTTTCCCCGAAACCCCAATCGATAGATTCCAAACAATCGAGTATGACGATAATTAAGCCGCCCTGTCGCTGTCGTTAAAAATCTATCCATTCGAGTTTGCACCGTATTACGCCGTGTACTTTGCAAGGTAAAATGCCCTCCCCAAGCGCTTAATCGAGAGATTGGCACATTATGCGATAGTTGCAAGGTAATAATCTGCGTATCAATATCTTCATCAAAATTTCTCGAATCAAGCCCAGAGAGCTGGATGAAAGATGTTGATTGCTGCCCCCCATCCCGCCACGTTAAGCTTGCTGAGTGACTCAAGGTAAACGATGTATCACCCTCATCTATCTGAATAAACTCTCGAGCTGCCTGAATAATATTCGCACGCAAATTTGATCGATTGCCTGTCACCCAGCTTCGATGGGCACTATGTCCAGCACCGATATTTAAGTCCTGCGTAGTACTGGTCTCTTGAAACTGCGCTTCAACTTCGTTACCCACACCACCATTAACATACCAATAGTAATTAAAAGAACGCAATGCATAACGATCGGAACGAAAATTTGCCAATACACTTTGCTTGCTCGCCACTCGATTATTTCGTTCCGTATCAAGAGAAGAAATATTAGCAGTACCGGTGATGCGAAAGCGTCGATTCACCTGGTAATTACCTGCCACATTGGCATTGAAGTTAGTCTGATCATCTTCAACTGTGGCAAAATCTACATTACGCCAAACAAAACGGGTCCCCCCTGTCAAAGTGAACGGCTTGTGAACAGGACGCCAATAAAAAAACGAGGTCACTTGAGATATGTCTGTCGTACTATCCAAAGGAAAACTGCCGCTGCTATTGCTCGGATCATCCCCCTTCTTAGTCTCATTATCAACCCGTGTTTTGGTCGCCAAGGTCTTAATATAAAACTCACTCGTCGGAATATAGTTATGCATCAACGATAACACAGTATTTTTCCGCTGCTGATCAATCTCCGACTGCTCCTTTGTCTGCATGGTACCCGATGCATACAAATTATAATTTTTGGCTCGCCATTTCGCTTTAGCGCCGAATGTATTATCTTTTAGATCACCATTAACATCCGAGCCACGCATACGCTGACTGTACCACGCATCAAGACGATTTCCTCCGAGCGTGATATAACTTTGCCTAACATTAAAATAGCGAGAACGATAATCCAGTCCTAAATCAACTAATTCTGTTTTGTCTTTATTGACCCATTCGACAACATTATCACTGCTATTAAACGTTAACTGAAAAGGAAAACGACTTTTCGGCAACACATGCAGATTTAAACGTGATGACAATAATTTACTCTCACTACTGACAGTATCCGCCTCCGACTCAGCAATACTGACGGTACCACCCGCATTGAGTCGGGCAAACCACGGCTGCCACAGATAGGCGTCGGCATTAAGCGAGCCAATCAGGTTTGAACTATCCGCTTGCGAACCACCATCGTTTTCATTCAACGTATAGAAATACCCAATGTTTCCATTAAGCGTGATGGGCTGAAGCTGATATGCCAAACTTGCAGTGGATGTGGCCAATAAAACCACCACGCTAAGCAATATAGTTAGGCAATGAAACCGTATAATAATCATTCCAATAATCTTATCGGTAACGCAGCCCCTTTTTTTTGATAGCCCCACCAAAACTACAAAAAAAATGCATCCCTAATATCATCATATCTACCTCAAGGCTCTTTGATTCTATCGATTATTTTTTTGAACTCTGCTTATAACGGTGAGTCACACTAGTGACCTACGGTAGCTGCGCAGAATAATCACAAAGAGTCAAAAGACTCCTCCCTCTTCTTATTAGTTTCTCAGATCAAATAAAGTGTTTATTATCTGAAAAAACTACAAATATACAAAAAAATGCACTGCACTCCATTGCATATTATTTTTTGCAACAGCTAAACATTGTCTTTGCTAAAAGCCCTCAGCCCCCCGGCCTTTATCATCCAGCAAACAACATCAAGCGCCCTTACCTCTCCTTGCATGGGATACAAAAATATTACATCGCCGATTCATTTATTGAAACCGTAATATTATTACTCAAATTTTCTAACAATTCACGCCAAGCACTTTCCGCTAATTCACGCTGCAATAATTGTTTCGCTCGGTCTTTAACTTCCTCAAAAGAATTAAGTACCGGCTCTACTCGCTCGTGCAGTTTTAAAATGGCGATGCCCTGCAACAGTAATACTGGATCCGATATTTCTCCTTCATTCAAAGTATCTAACGATTGCTGCGCCGGCGCAGCTAACATACCTTGATGAATATATCCCATATCTCCACCAGAACTTGCCGTTTGGTCTCCTGAATGAATTCGCGCCATCTCACCAAAATCAGCACCCTTGCGCAGGCGAGAGACCAAATCCTCCGCCTCCAAGCTTGCCGCCTGCCATATATCACTACTGGAAGCAGGATCAACTTTAAGCATGATGAGCGACACCCTCAGCTGCTTAGGGGTCGTAAAAAACGCTGGCTTCGACTGATAAAAAGCATTCACCGCTAACATATCAGGTTCTGCCACATCACGCACACGTTGCTCTAACTGTTTTAACAAACTTTCTTCTTCAATGGCAGCGATCAAGCCCGGTAACATTTCGTCTTTATGATCTTGCCAAAACTGTCGCTTGGCATACCGTGCAGAGTATCTTGCAACTTCCGCATCGGTTTCTTTGGCATCGGGCTGTATCTGCCTTTTTCGAGCTTCTTGCAATAATAAGCTTCGGTCAATCAAAGTCTGCGCGACTTCTTTGCGATAAGCCAACAACTCCGCTTCTGGCACTTTACCGTGGTAAAAGCGCTTGCGAATCCCTGCTTGCACAGCGGTCTGAAACTCTTGCAAGCTAATTTTTTCATTACCAACAATGGCTAAGTAATCAACTGCGTTTGATTCCGAAACGCCAGTTTGTTCAATCGCTTTTTCACCGTCAGATGCAACCTTGAGCGATGGGCTTGCAAAGCTCGTTGCGGCGAAAATAAAAAATGAAAGACCAACCAACAGGCATCGGCCTTGCCATAACAAATTGTCCAATGAATCGTTATTCATCATTACCAATAATCACCGTACACTATAATATTTAGCCTGTCTTTTCACGTTACTTTACATGGCAGGTTAAGCAAAGCCCGCTAGGTGTTTCGGTATTGCTAATTCTTAAAAAAGTTGGGTTCTCTGTGGTATGAGGATCATGACAACTTGCGCACTCAACGAATGGCTCTTGTTGAGACTGCCCTGAATAACCATTACTACTATCTCGGGTATACAACACGACGTCTGTCTTGGTACGCTCACCATCACCACCAACACGCCAATCTTTTTCAATCCACCACAAATATCTGCCATCTTTGATCTTAAATAACACCGGCGCAAAATCAGGATCGTTAGTATCCCCTTGGGGTAATACGGGTGTAGATGCTGAAATACCACCACCGGCGTATTGCATCCCAATCGGATGGTCATTGGTTAAATCCGATCCCAAATTTTGTACAATGCCAAGTTGCAAGCGACCATCTTCTGCGCCCCGCACATCGTCACCTGTCCACGTGCCAGCACTAAAGCCTGGATTATCAGCACCTGAGCCAGGCTCATTAATCATGCTATCAATCGCGATAGTACCATCATGGCAAGATAAACAACCAATAGACACTGAACCAACATCCGCAACACGTGCATCGAAAGTACTGGTACCTAACTGATCATATGTGGAATAACTGGCAGGATCGTTTAGAAAACGGTTCCACAGTGGGACAGCGGCACGCTCATCACCACCATGCGGAGTGTGACAAAAAACACAGATTTCAGCCGTCCCAGAGAATTGATTGCGGTTGCCACCATTGGCACTCGGTCCGGTACCTGTTGTTCCCAGATTATGAACAGATTCAGCAATGCCAGCCACGGCGATTTCTGCCGTGAAACCACAGAGAAGACAAAAAAATGCTAGCCGAAACCTACTGGCCACACCATTTGGACTTCCTTTCATCTCCCCCCCTTTGGCGAAATAAAGCATAACATACACGAGAGTTAGCACTATACCCTCGACTTCAACAAAAACCTAGAAGAACTCAGCGAATATCTGGCGCGAACACCAGAAAACAGAAAAACAAAGATGCACCACAAAAACCTGCCACCTTGATATGCCAATCACCCTCGATCCCCATCACTAGCATCACAAGCTATTGTGTAAGCAGGTTTTGTTCAAATCCTGTTTTGCTTTAAAGTTCCATTGATTTACCAGAGCCTTACTCTAGACGACCAGAGAGATTAGCGCAAGACTCAACTGTCAAGGATTCATGCAAGCGATAAAAATATAGGCAGAGCGATCATCAATCAACGACTTATTTTCGCAGACAGCCCTAATTTAATCATCCGACAAACAGGCCTCACAAAGCATCAAACATGCGCACTAACGCTTAATGGCCTGGCTTTCTTGCTCAGATAACAGCCGCATGACTTCAATTTTCCCATAGAGTTGATCCACCACATAGATTCGTTCGGTTTCATCCACGGCGATTCCTGCTGGCAACATATAATGACCCGGCCTATCATCACCTGCTTCACCAACCGGCAACAACAATTGCCCATGTCCATTGAAAATTTGGAAATTTTGAAAGGCAGCATCGGTCACAAACACATAGCCTTGTCGATTGACAGCAATGCCTCTTGGCCTGGCAAAATTGCCAAAATTTTTACCGGGACGTCCCCAAGCTCTTAAAAAAACACCCGTACTAGAAAATACTTGCACTCTAAAGTTACCTGAATCAAGCACATATAAGTTACCACTGGAATCAACAGCCGCTTGAGTCGGATGATTAAACTCACCAAGCTTGGCGCCTCGCTTGCCAACAATTGATTTATTTTTGTCCTGAATATTAAAAATAATAACCTGATGAGAGGTGGAATCAACACCGCCCCGATCGATGCCGTAGACCAAGACACCATCCGAAGATACAGCCACATCACTTAAGCGGGCAAAATCAGATGACTCTCCGATAAATCGAATAAAATGCCCCAACTGATCGAACACAACGATTTTACGTAATCCTGAATCCGCCACATAGATACGTTTTTGCTCATCGATTGCCACACCTAATGGCTGCACCAACCGACCAGTACCACGACCACCAATGACAAAAATGCGCTTCCTAGACACATCAAACACATGCACAAGATTTGTTCGAGTATCCGATACCGCAATCAGACCACCAAAGGCCGCAACATCATAAGGCTTGATAAAAAAAGAATGACTCTCAGCAGCACTTCCTGAGACGGCCTGACGCAACCGGTCAACATATGAGCGCTCTTGAAAATCTTGTTGTGACTTAAGTGTGGTTTCGTAAACCAAGCGAGGTATTGCAGGTGGTGCAGGCCAATAAATCGGCTGAGTATTTTTAGTATTAACCCCAGCGCAAGCCGCCAAGCCTAACAGGCAAACATATAACGCCAAAATATGCGTAAGATGCAAAATATCTCTTTTATTTTGTTTCAACAAACACGCTTACACGTAATAATAGTATAGCGATACAACAGAAAAACGATGGAAAAAGCAACAGTCTGACACTTATCCCACCCTACGCCGCAGATGCAGCATTTATTCGCACACAATTCAGGCAATCCATCGCCCTCTGCACAAGATGTGAATCACATCAAAACTATCTAAGGAATGTTAACCATTCACTTTGGCTAACTCAGCCCGCATTGCATTAATGGTGGAGGTATAATCATCGGTATTAAAAATAGCCGAACCGGCAACAAAAGTATCTGCGCCTGCCTCTGCAATTTCTCTAATGTTGTCTACTTTAACCCCGCCATCAATTTCCAAGCGAATATTTAAACCACTCTCATCAATAATTTTGCGCGCTTGTCGTAGTTTATTCAACGTATTAGGGATGAATTTTTGGCCACCAAAACCCGGATTCACCGACATCAATAACACCATATCCACTTTATCTAATACATGCTCCAAATAACTCAGTGGAGTGGCTGGATTAAAAACCAAACCTGACTTACAACCATTCTCCCGAATTAATGATAAGGTTCGATCAATGTGCTCGGACGCTTCCGGGTGAAAAGTGATGTAGTTTGCGCCAGCTTTAGCAAAATCTGGAATGATGCGATCGACGGGTTTGACCATTAAATGCACATCGATATCTGCAGTAATTCCATGGCCCCTCAGCGCCTCACAGACCAATGGCCCGATGGTCAAATTAGGCACGTAATGATTGTCCATCACATCAAAATGTACGATATTAGCACCGGCTTTTATAACATTATCCACCTCTTCGCCCAATCGAGCGAAGTCTGCCGAAAGAATTGAAGGAGCAATTAAATAATCTGGCATAACTTTAGCCTCTAACCTATTAAAATTTTTAAACTATGTTTAAAAGAAGTAAAATGTGGCAAGCCCACTCAAGCAATTGAGGTCATCCACGCTTACCCGTAAACGAGGATTCGCATATATTTTCGAACAACAACATTATTCGCACAAACTTTATGGCGCGTGCAAGTATTTTATGGACTTTCGGACTCAATTTAACCGTGTGCAACGTGCTCTCCGGCGGCACTTTACATGATCAGCCAAAATATTGCAGCTATTTTTACCTCACCTGAGCGATCCTGCACCACGATGCGATAATTGCCTACTCAGTAAAAATAGCGAACCCAATGAATTTAATACACACATCATTTCATTTAATTTTAGGCGCAGCCCTCATGAGCAATGTCAGTTATGCATCTGACTGGCTAAAAGAACATCACTGGAGCCAAGCAATACAAGCCCAAGCAAAACCAGAAGAAATTACTTGGCTAACGACCAACAACCAAAAAGTACTCGCGCTGTATACAGAAAAAACGACCCAAACCTATTCGCAAGGCATCATCTTGCTCCACGATATCGACAACCACCCTGACTGGCCTCAGGTGCTACATCCATTGAGAACCCAATTGCCTCAACATGGCTGGTCAACGCTTTCATTACAAATGCCTATTGTCACCAACCAAAATCAATCGAACTTCGACAGTCTATTATTACAAGCCGAACCCAGAATCACAGCAGCCATCAATTTCCTGAAAAACAAGCAAATCAAGCAGATCATTTTACTTGGGCACGGTATTGGTGCAACCTTAGCCGCCGCCTATATCGAAAAGCACATCACCCAACGCCCCGAAATCATTGCTTTGATTGGCATTGGTTTTTATACTAACAGCCAAACAAGCAGCTGGCTAAATATTACCAAAACATTACCCAATATCCCCATTTCAATTTTAGATATATTTGGGCAAAATGATCTGCCCTGGGTGCTCACTAGCGCCAATGAACGCTTACAAAGTGCTCGACAGTCAGGCAAACTGGGTAACCCCGTCTTTTCAGACCGAACAACAAAGGTCCAACAACTCGCATTAAATAAAACAGGCAATATGCGATTCAGACAAATCAAAATTCTGGGCGCTAACCATGGTTTTTTAAACCAAACGGCAACATTAATCAAACACATTCGCGGCTGGCTTACAAAACATATCATCCGCCAATCACAGTAATATTCACTAACCCTGATTGCTTAACAACACCCCACCTATTTTTAATTGACTCAACCACACAACGCTGAATCCGGTGACCTCACATGTATATTTTAGAACTTATTCACTTACTCTCCGCCCTGCTTTGGATTGGAGGCATGTTCTTCGCCTATGTCATATTGCGACCAGCCATCATTGAAACCCTTGACCCTGCCCTGCGTCTAATGCTCTGGCAGGCGGTATTTTCTCGTTTTTTCCCTTGGGTATGGGGCAGTATCATTGCTCTGCCCGTGACTGGTCTGTGGATGAGCACTTTACTTGCCCCATCATTCGAACAAATCAGCCTTCCAATAAAAGCCATGCTGATCATTGGATTGATCATGATCGCATTATTTGTGTACTTGTATTTTAAACCATTTCGCCATTTGAAAGATTATCTTGTAAAAAGCGAACCTCAAGCCGCAGCAAAACAATTAGCCATCATTCGAAAAATTGTTGCGCTCAACTTGACCTTGGGATTAGTCATCATCGCTATTATCAAATTAGGATAACATTGTGGCCGCTTTCTCATTTAAAAAACCATCGCTACTTATCATAGGCTGGCTGATTGCTAGCAGCTGCCTATCATCATTGTCATTGGCAGCACGATATGATTTAAAAATTATTGAATCAGGTACCGGTAACGCGATTAATAACGCAGGCCGAGTTGTCGGCGTTGACAATGGCCAAGCTGTTTATTGGATTGTTCCTGGCACCTCCAATACCCCCATGAGCGAAAGTTTTCCGCTCGCCATTGAATTAAAAGATGAAATCACATCAGAAAATAAAACCATACTCGATAGTGTTGCCACAGGTATCAACGATACCAACGACCCCGATAATGCCGAAGGCGAACTAGTCACCGGCTGGTTTAGCACCGTCATCCAAGAAAACGGTATTGAAAAAAAAGTAAGACGCCCTGTGGTATGGCAACGTGATACTGCGGGTATATACATCGCCCGCGAATTGCCCATTTACCAGCGAATCATGCCATTATGCAATGAACCTACCGAGGACCAGAAAAACATTCCTCCGCGAGGGGTTTGTATATTAACAGAGCAGGACCTGAGCGATAGAGAACTTCCTATTGACACCACCAATCTCACCTTACCTGACGACTGTGGCATTGATTACACAACCCGACTTATCTCTGAGGGCGTAGTCACCGACTGCAAAGATACCGAAGCCATCGCCACCAATGTTAATGATAACGGCTTTATCATTGGCACATCGTTTGACGAAAACGGTGCAGAACGCCCAGTTTATTGGGTCTTACTGGAAACAGGAGGATCAAACGCTGCTAAATACCAAGCGGGTGACTTAAGCTTATTCCTCGAAACAAGCGAAGATGGCACCCAAGAGATCATCAATCGCAAAGCAGAAGTATTAGCCATCGATAAAAATGACAACACCATTACCGGCTCTCTCATTAGTGACAATGGCACTCGCCAACCCATTGCGTGGCTTGGCGTGTCACAACGAGGCTATGAAGTCCGAGAATTTCTAGAGAGTCCATTGGGCATCGAAACCGTGTCTAATACCGTCTCAGGAAATCGCTTTGCTGGCTGGACATTTTCCCAAATCAAACAAGATGAAAATGGCAACCCCATACTCGACAGCAACAACAATGTAACCTTTGAACAAACCGATACCCCAATACCTATCCGATGGCAATCAGACAGTAACTTAGCCAACCAACGCCTTAACTGTGTCACCAACACACCGAATGAAGACTGCGACTTCATTATATACACAGGCATTATAATGCCGACCTTGGCAGATAAAGGCGGCCAAATCATCGCAAAAAACACTTCGACATTTGTCGGTACAAGCATTAACGCCAATGATGAGCGCAGAGCCACCATTTATGATTTCTCATGCAACCTGCAAAATTTAAACGATCTAGTTATCACCAATACTGATTTTATTCTTGAGCAAGCCACAGCAATTACTCACTCAAACAAGATTGTGAACGCAGAAAATATCAATGCCCGACCGATACTAGGCAAAGGCATTAGCAACGGGATTGAAAAAACTTTCGTCCTAGTACCTGTCTCCATAGACATAACATTAGATGTCAAAGTAAAAGCAGATCATAATAAATTAATTGTCGGACAAAAACATACCTATTCTATCACGGTAACTAACAACTCCCCCGAAAACCATTACGCAACCTGTGTACGAGTAAAGTTTGAAACAGCCGTATTCGTTGGATTTGATGATAATGGAGAACCTGATAAACGAACAGGAGGTATGACTTATCTATCAGTAAACCGCGAATCGATTTGTGACTTGAGAGCCAAGGTTATTAACTGCTTGATCAACAAATTAGAGGCTGGAAGCTCAGTCTCCATAGACATCCTCACGCAACCACGACCCTTATTGGCTGATAGAGACATTATTGCTACCGCAACAGTCAGATGGACAGAAACCGATGACAGAGAAAATAAACAAATCTCAAGTGAACAAAGCACACACGTGGAACGGGAAGGATGCTTCATTGCCACCGTCGCCTTTGGATCTTATTTACATCCCCAGGTCATCACATTCCGAGAGTTCAGAGACCACTACCTTGCCTCAAGTCAACTGGGACAATGGATGATTAATCAATATTACCACCATTCACCCGCACTTGCAGAGTGGATTTCAGATAAACCTCTCATGAAATCAATTGTGCGCCCTATATTAGAATTAATCGCTTACAGCATTACTTATCCATTAATCATAATAAGTCTATTGCTAAGTCTTAGTTTTTTGCTCACGTATTACAAACGATATAACAAAACCAACAAAAAAATCGAATAAAGACGTAGAAAATCTGAAAAAAAATAACTATAATATTTAGTTATCTGTTGCTAGGGAATGGGAAGTCATTGCATCGCCCATTCCTAATTTATAAAACAGATATTTGTGGTGGTGAGACTGGCATCCAGCAACTCGTGGGAAGTATTGGATAGTTATCGCGATTTAAATTAATAAAATGACTCTTCATTTATTTAAAGAGAAATACGCGAACTCACCATCACACTTTTTCTTTCCGATCTAATTCTTCAACAAACCATTAATCATAGGCTACGCAATAGCTTACCCATATTTTTTCGATCTTCGATAAGCCGTGCCTAAAGCACCTACTTTTGGCGCTTTCAACTGCTCGTTCCAGACACACACCACCTACCTATGAGCGCCAAATCAGGAAGTTATTGCGTAGATATACCTTATCACACCAACATTTCCTATCATTATTTCTCTTGTAATTCATCCCATCCTTTGCGTTTTTTTCTACGTTTAAAAGGAGAGATAGATATTTTTTTCCACCAGCGTTCATTTTTGTTTTTCTTAGCATTCATCTGCTCGTTCACCGCAAATTCTTTGCGTTTCCATAATACATAAATTGCCGGTATCAAAATCATCGATACTAAAGGCGCTGTAATCATTCCCCCCAACATAGGTGCAGCAATGCGGCTCATGACTTCCGACCCGGTTCCACCACCTAAAAGAATCGGCAACAAGCCAGCAATAATAACGGCTGCTGTCATGGCCTTCGGTCTTACCCGCAAGACAGCACCATAGACAATAGCGCGGTGCAACGTCGCTAGATCCGTCGGTTTAAATTCTTTCATTGCATGGTTGAGATATAATAACATCACGACACCGAACTCTGCCGCCACACCCGCCAATGCTATTAAGCCAACCCCCACGGCGACCGATAAGTTATAACCTAACCAATACACTAGCCAAAATGCCCCCACCAAAGACAAAGGCACCGCACAAATCACCAAAAATGACTCTGTAAACGTTTTAAAATTAAAATACAACAACAACAATATAATTACCAAAGTCAGCGGTACAACAAGCTGCAATTTCTCTTTCACTCGCAACATATATTCATACTGCCCAGACCAGCCAATCGAGTAACCCGCCGGAAGCTTAACCTGCTCTGACACTATTTTTTGCGCATCAGCAACAAAGCTACCTAAATCTCGCCCGCGAATATCTACAAAAACCCATCCTGTGCGACGCGCATTTTCACTCTTAATCAAACCAGGACCATCAATGACTTTAATGACGGCTACCTCACTTAAAGGAACTGCCGCCCCCGTCGGTGTGACAATGGGTAACTCAGCCAATTTATCCAACGAGTTACGCGCACTACGTGGATATCGAATATTCACTGGGTATCTCTCCAGGCCTTCCACCGTATGGGTTACATTTGATCCACCAACGACATTACTAATGACCTCTTGCACATCCGCAATATTAAGACCGTAACGCGCAGCTGCTTGGCGATTAATTTCAATATCAATATATCGTCCTGCCGCAACACGCTCAGAAAACACCGATGCCGCACCCGGTATTTTCTTTACGACGGATTCGAGCTCTTGGCCAATTTCCTGAATAACACTCAAATCACTACCCGTTACTTTGATTCCTAGCGGCGTCTTAATCCCCGTTGAAATCATATCGATGCGTGTTTTAATCGGCATCACCCAGGCGTTGGTTAAACCTGGCAGATTAACGGTATGTTCCAACTCCATTTTTAGCTTTTCCAGGGTCATACCTGGTCGCCATTGACTCTTTGGTTTCAACTGAATGGTTGTTTCAATCATAGTCAAAGGCGCTGGGTCAGTCGCGGTTTCAGCCCGCCCAACTTTACCAAAAACAGTGCGCACTTCTGGTATTGCTTTAATCAAGCGATCAGTGATTTGCAATAACTCGCCAGCCTTACCGATGGAAACGCCTGTAAAGGTGGTAGGCATATACATCAAATCACCTTCATCAAGTTCCGGCATAAATTCGGAACCAAGCTGAGTTAATGGATACATCGTACTAGCTGTCAATATCAATGAGAAAAAAATGACAAGCTTAGGTGATTTCAAAACCCATCGAATAATAGGCAAGTAGATTTTAATTAAAATACGATTGATCAAACTATCATTCTCTGACGGAATTTTTCCAGTAATAAAAATCCCCATCAGTACCGGCATAAGCGTGATAGACAAGCCAGCGGCGGCAGCCATCGCATACGTTTTCGTATACGCCAGTGGAGCAAACAATTTACCCTCTTGCGCCTCTAACGCAAAGATAGGCAAAAAACTCAAGGTAATAATCAAAAGTGAAAAAAATAATGCTGGACCTACTTCAATCGATGCCCGTTGCACAGCTTGCCACCGATTGCTAGCATTATTTTCAACCTTTTCCAGATGCTTATGCACATTTTCAATCATCACAATTGCCGCATCAAGCATTGCTCCAATCGCGATCGCAATGCCACCTAAGGACATAATATTGGCATTGATTCCTTGATAACTCATCACGATATATGCCACCAACACACCCGTCGGCAAAATCACGATGGCAATTAACGCTGAGCGCAAATGACCCAAAAAAATAAAACAAACAACACCAACAATCAAAAACTCAATTAACAGCTTGTCTCGCAGCGTTGTCACTGATCGCTTAATTAACGAAGAGCGATCATACGTCTCAATAATTTCAACGCCATCTGGCAAACTATTTTTTAAAAAATGTAATTTTTGTTTAACCGCATCAATGGTTGTTAAGGCATTTTCACCCCAACGCATCACTACAATGCCTCCGACCACCTCACCCATACCATCTAAGTCCGCAATACCTCGGCGCATTTGTGGACCTAAGCGTATTTGCGCCACATCCCTCAATAAAACCGGGGTACCCGCATTATTAATCCCAACTGGAATTTGTCGTAAATCATCGATGCCTTGCAAATAACCCTTAGCCCGAATCATGTATTCGGCTTCCGCCAATTCAATCACCGAGCCTCCAACTTCTTGATTGGCCCGATGAATCGCATTATGAATTTGACTAATCGTTATCGAATAAGCACGCAAACGATCGGGGTCCAACACAACCTGATATTGCTTGACCATACCCCCGACGGTTGCCACCTCAGCAACCCCGGGAACCGTTTGCAATTCAAATTTCAAAAACCAATCTTGCAAACTACGAAGCTGCGCTAAATCATTATTGCCTGTTTTATCCACCAGCGCATATTGATATATCCAACCAACGCCCGTTGCATCTGGCCCTAACTGAGGTCTTACGTTTGCCGGCAGTTGAGCCATTACCTGACTGAGATATTCCAATACCCTCGATCGAGCCCAATAAATATCAGTACCATCTTTAAAAATGATGTAGACATAAGAATCACCAAAAAATGAATACCCTCGCACTGCTGTTGCCCCAGGCACAGATAACATGGCAGTAGTGATAGGATAGGTGACTTGGTCTTCGATCACTTCGGGAGCTTGACCTGGATAGGAAGTCTTAACAATGACCTGCAGATCTGACAGATCAGGAATCGCATCAAGAGGGGTTTGTTGAACCGAATAAACACCCCAGATAACCAACAAACAGGTAATAATTAAAACTAGCGGTCTATTGTAAATAGACCATCGAATGATGTGGGCAATCATATTTAGCAGCCTAAATTATGCAAACACTTATACTCGTAACACCTCCTTGTCAAAACTTTGAAAGCCTTACGCTTTTAACATATATTTTGCATCAGGTCATGCGAAGATCGCGAAGAAAATTGATTTCACATTGATTTTCATGAACGAGCGCAACACTGCGGATATTACTGAGCGAAGAAAAATTGCTATGAAATCAATTTTCTTCGCGATGATCAAATACTAAGCTGGTTAATATTGGTTAAAGATTCAATTTCACAATCATAATTAAAGCTGAAAAGATTATCAGTCACCCGCTATCCACCACTTAATCTCAATAAACTAGCACGCATGCTACTTTCTGAATCAATCAGGAACTGGCTGGAGACAACCACCCGGACCCCCTCCTCTAGACCACTAACAACTTCAACATGATCTTCTGTTTGCACGCCAGTGCGTATCGCAACAGGTTGAAATTTTCCTTCTCCCAACGCAACAATAACTCGCTGCTGACCTCCCGTCTGAATGACCGCCTCTCTTGGAACAGTTAGCGCTTTCTTTTTCGGTCGCGCATAAATCGTTACATCCGCATACATATTAGGCTTCAATAGCCCACTAGGGTTATTAAATCGTAAACGCGCCTTTAAACTTCGTGTCTTGGGATCTAAACTAGGGTAGACATATTCAACGGCACCCTCCCAAACTTTATCCGGCATGAAAGGTAACGAAGCTTCAGCAAGTTGCCCTTTTTTCACCCAGCCCACTTGATTTTCAAAGATATCTGTTAACAACCATATACTGGAAAGATCAACTAAACTCATCACTGCCTTAGATGGCAAAACAAACATCCCTTCCGTTATGTTCAACTCTGAGACAATGCCATCTTGTGGCGCATTAATTTGCACCAACTGCTTGACATCTTTTTCGGTTCTCAAAGCCGCTATTTGTACAGTCGAAACACCTAACGCTTTTAATCGTGCCCTTGAGGCTGAAACAAGCATTCCATCGCCACGATCGAAAGTCAGCGCTTGCACATATTCTTCTTGAGCGTTTACTAGCTTTGGAGAATATATTTCAAACAATAAATCACCTTTCTTAACCTTGCCTCCGACAGATTTCACAACCAGCCGCTCAACCCAACCCTCAGTCCTTAAGCTAACAGTTCGAATACGATTTTCATCATAACCGATATAGCCCACGCTATTTATCCTACGATAAATTGTTCGCTGCTTGACGGGTGCTGTCCTTACACCAAGTGCATTGATTACGTTTGGTGACAAGGTGACGATATCAACTTCACCGCTCACCTCCAAAGGAACCAGATCCATACCACATAACGGGCAAGTTGCGCTCGCATCATTGGTTACAATTTCTGGATGCATCGGGCATACATAATTGGTGTCCATATGCTTCTTTGCATGGTCAAGCGCAGTTTCTTCAGGAGGATTAGAAGAAGTTAGCACATCGATTTTCTTGCCAGGTTGTTGCTGCGCATCGAGTTCCGACAGTAACAGTGGGCGAGTTACTTGAGGAACTTGAGCAGAACCACCATCAACCGCAGCAACCGCCGCCATATCGTTAGCAGAAGAAAACAAATAATAATTAACAGGTAAACTGGCAAAAATAATTAACAATGCCAACAAAATTTGATTTTTTGCGCGAACGGTAATGGTATGCGCATGAGGGAAAATAATCTTTTCAATCCAATTAATGAATATCCAAGCTTTATAATGAATACGTTTAGCGATCTTAACAAACATAGTTACTGAGCCTCCCCTGCTATATATTGCAAATCATAATGGGCTTTCGCTCTTTCAACACGCAATGCTAACGCCAGTAAATTACTGTCCAACTCTCGTAATCGGGCTCTGGTTAAATCAGAAAAGTCGCTAACTCGACTTTGATACGCTTTACGAGACGATTCCGAAAACTGTGCTCCCTGAGGCAATATTTTTGTTTTATAAAACTCTAGTCGTTCCCCTAACCGCACCCAATTTGCATAAGCCGTTGTTAATAGTTTGTGCAATAGCCGCCGACGAACATCAACGGAATCTGCCGCAGCATTCACTTCGTGTCCTCTAGCATTAAGACGCTGATCTTGCCTATTTTTGGTAAAAAACGGCAACTCTACGGAAACCATCGCTGACAAAAAGTCAGAACGTTTCTCCGCCACCACGTCCCCTTCATCATTTAAGTTCATGTTTTCCCCAAAGCGCAGACCATAAGACAAATCAACCATCCACTTGGGTTTATACTTCGCACGCGCTATTGCCACCCCTTTACGGGTCACGCCTAAACGGGCTTTCTCTATAGAAACAGCAGGATGAAATTCTATGTTCGATTCCAAGTCTGTCAGTATTGGTAATGCAGGTAAATCAGGGAATAATACAGATAACTCACTCGCATCCAAACTCGACCCAACCCAATTAGCTAATTCTGCAATAGCGACTTCACGCTTTTGATTCATTTGCAATTCTTGGTCTTGCAAGAAGCTCAATTCCAGCTGAGCTCTTACCACATCCTGTTGTTTACCCCGCCCAGCTCGATACTGATATTGAGTAATTTTTACCAGCTGACTAAACACTTCCTGGCTTTCTTTCACCAAAAATGCCGCTTGCGTTTGATAATACACATCCATCCAACTTTGGCGTAAACCCCTTAAAACTTGCAATGCCCTGTCCATCGCTTGGGCGCGATATACTTCCGCTAAAAGTAACTTTTGCTCCTTCTGCTGACCTAGTAGCCCACTCGAAGGAATGACCTGCTGCACACCAATCACCATTTGCGTCATCGGTTCTTTATCAAACGAAAAAGGTGAGTACGGTAAATTAACTTGACCTATTCTTAACGTTGGATCAGGCCATTGATTATCTGCGATAGACTCTGTCATTGCCGCCTGAGCAATCGCTTGGTATTTAGTGATAATCGGATCATTTTGAACCGCTAGTTGCTCTATTTCTTCGAGCGTCATGCCACTAACAAAAGACACATGGAACACGAAGAATGTTACAACGGATAGCGCCCAACGCATTTGCTGCAAAAAAAATAACATAGAAACACCCATGAACGCGAACTACTGAATAACAAGGATTGTTCCCCTGTCGAGGTGTATGGAAACGCTCCTCATAGGTTTAAAACACATAAAGCCGTGTTGTATTACCTATTTTTTTAAGTATGGATGCTTGCAAAGTACGTTGCAGGAGTTAAGGAAGCCTTAAAACGGATTGCACTCACCTCCCTCAATAGAACATAACCATCTGATATATTTTATTTTTATAGTATAATCTAGATTTCGCACCTAGATGATGCGATTTTGTTTAATCCTTGATCCCATATTGACTTTTCTTCTCTCGTCAATACCACACAGGGTATTACTCTCGTTCAAAAAACCTCATGTGAAATCAAAATCGCTTGGCTGTTTTCACATGCTCTGATGTGAAATGTAAGAGATAAACCGCGATTGAAGGACAACACTCGAGCAAAAATGAATCTCCAGCAATCACCCTTGATATTATGCGAAACAAAAACCGTACATACAGTTTACTAAAAAACGCCTGTATATTCTACTAATACCCCAGCTCTCAATCGCACTTAATCTTGACTCATGAAATTAACGATTAAAAATAAAATCCACTATCACACTTGCTTACGCCAAAACATCTGCTCAAAAAAATCATCTGAATCCTTTTTAAAAAACTGAGGCCAACGATAATATTTGCTGGGTTAGAGGGAATCTGCTACTGACTTAGCGATGCATACCTGGTGATAGTGGAGGAATTTAAACTAAATCCAGTGAATCGATCAATTAATCACCAGTCAGTTGCAAATCAACAATAACGAAACGCCCACGACGATCTTTGGTTACGACAAACTCAATGGCTTGCCCCGCTTTAACTTCTGACAACATAGCGGGATCCGCAACTAAAAAAGTCATCGTCATCGCCCCCATCCCTAATGTCTCTATAGGTTTATGCGAAATACTTATTTTTCGCTCAGACTTATTAATCGAATCAACAATGCCTTTCGCTTCATGTTCGCTACCAGCCCAGGAAACCATCGTTGAACAAAAAAATACAGCAAATATTGCCGATAGAAATCTTACTTTCATTAATCACTCCCTCCACACTAAAAATTAACCAATTTATGCTATCGAAAAACGATCGCATCTCATAGTCTTCAACATTCAAACTGAGTCTAAAAGTAAATAAACTACAAAATAAAATCAGGAATAGCCTTATAATTTCATTGAGTTCATCAGCCAGTCCTATCAACCGCTCTAGACAGGTTTTCTTATACTTATTTCTGATCTATCTATCATGTTAATACTCCGAATATTTGTCAAGAAAATGCTGAACAAGTTCGATTTTCATCCTATTTTAGCCCTATCTGGTATTAAGCTAAGCTGAATGGATTTATTTGCATTAGAATAAAGGCTGCTTCAAAAATAGTATCAAAGAAGATATCATCGGAAGACTATTAACCGGAGTTATGAGGGATAACTATGTACGACTCCGTCATTCCCCACACCTGCCACATTGATTTTTATCGCATCAAACGACTTGCTAGTAGACATCAGATCAATATTCTTACATACTAAGAGCCTCGCTCATGGCAAAGCACGTATAAATATACGAAAATATAACCACCAAAACTCAACGCTCAACGAGTTATATTTTTTGTTACATTATAGTCTTCCAGGTAATTCTGAAAGCTATGGGTAGATTAACCACTTCAAATGGATAACCGCTATGAAATCGCGGATTGAAAACATCCCGGCATTGCGCACAATGTATACTGCCGTTGACGCCCAACAATACAATACAATGCGCTTAGGCTTATTACGCCTGGGTTCACCATTATCAATTGAATTGACGAATTTGAGGCATCTTGAGGTTTTAGCTGATCATGAAACTTGGATCTGCATCGATAAAAGCTTAAACGACTTACCCGTCATCGCATGGACCAATTTCCAAATAAGCAACCGATGCTCGTTAAACTTGCCGGTGAAATGCCAACTACGCTTTTATCATGCCCATGCCGGCCTCATTGTAAACAAAATTCTAAAAACGATCTCATCCTCGATTAATAATCAATTACAACAGCAATACAAGGTAACCAAAACCGATATTGCCCGGTTTCCCAGCTTGCAGCATCCATAGATGTATGTCGCACGGCTATGAAATAGGGTTTTTCGTAGCCAAATTTGGGTTAGACTGGATCGTTCCGATGATGGAAAACCTCAGGATTCGCTGTACTATACCAAACAGCGCCCATAAAAAAACCCGCTATGGCATAGCGGGCTTCCTTATTTTTACAGCTTATTTATCAATATTCAGGTAAAGCAGGTTGTGATTTTAACCTGTCACCTTAGGGTCTAATTCACCCGATGTATAACGTTGATGCATATCGTCAAGCGAAATAACCTTGATCTTCGACGCATGTCCCGCTGAACCAAACGCTTCGTATCGCGCTTTACATATTTCCATCATGGCTTTGGTGGAGCTTATTAAAAATTTACGTGGATCAAAGTTCGATGCATTTTCAGCCAGATGCTTACGTACTGCACCTGTTGAAGCCATACGCAAGTCCGTATCAATATTGATTTTACGCACTCCATGCTTGATACCCTCTTGAATTTCCTCAACAGGCACGCCATAAGTTTGCCCCATGTCACCACCATAGTTATTAATAATTTCTAACCATTCTTGTGGTACCGATGAAGAACCATGCATCACTAAATGCGTACCTGGAATCCGCGCATGAATTTCTTTAATTCGCTTGATGGCCAGAATATCTCCGGTCGGCGGTCGCGTAAATTTATACGCACCGTGACTTGTCCCAATGGCAATAGCTAAAGCATCCACATTGGTTTTCTTAACGAAGTCAGCCGCTTCTTCTGGATCCGTTAACAACTGATCATGAGACAACTTACCCTCAGCGCCTGAACCATCCTCTTCGGCTGCCATGCCCGTTTCCAAGGAACCTAAACAACCCAACTCACCTTCTACCGAGACACCACCGGCATGCGCCATCTCGACAACCGTGCGAGTTACCTCAACGTTATATTCATAAGTCGATGGCGTCTTCATGTCGGACATTAATGAACCGTCCATCATCACCGATGTAAAACCAGACTGAATTGAACGTAAGCAAATCGCAGGCTCCGACCCATGGTCTTGATGCATTACTACAGGAATATGCGGATATTGCTCACAAGCTGCAGTGATCAAATGACGCAAAAACGGCTCACCCGCATATTTACGAGCACCCGCTGACCCTTGCATAATTACTGGACTATCCACCGCATCTGCAGCCTGCATTATTGCATGAACTTGCTCCATATTATTAACGTTGAAAGCGGGTAAACCGAACCCTTTTTCTGCCGCATAATCAAGCAACTGTCGCATTGAAATTAAGGCCATACCAATCTCCTATTGATTTAATTTTGACTAACTTTATCGAAACCTAAACTCAGAACTCTGTATTCTTTAGATAAATAAATCACGATTAATCAGCGTCATAAACCAGATCACCGACACGCACAATTTTCATTGCATTGGTACCTCCATGCACCCCCATCAAATCACCCTTGGTAATAATCACCAAATCACCATCGCGTACGGCTCCACGCCTGACTAATTCATCAATCGCTTCTTTATTCACTTGCGCATGGTCAGTGCTCGATACATCAAAACTGATAGGGTACACGCCACGGTATAAAGTGACTTTTCGGCACGTTGCCACATGACCGGTTAATGCATAAATGGGAATATCGGAGCTAATACGTGACATCCACAAAGGAGTATCCCCCGATTCGGTTAACGCGGCAATCGCACGCACCCGTAAATGATTGGCGGTATACATGGCAGACATGGCAATCGCTTCATCAATACGCTCAAATTCAGTATTAATACGATGATCCGAAACCCGCGCAAGCCGTTGCTTCTCTGCTTCACGACACACTCGATCCATTGCGGTAACGGCTTTTTCAGGGTGCATACCGGTTGCTGTTTCCGCAGATAACATCACCGCATCGGTACCATCAAGCACCGCATTGGCCACATCAAACACTTCTGCTCGAGTCGGAATGGCATTGGTAATCATCGATTCCATCATTTGCGTAGCGGTTATTGTCACCCGATCAAGCTTACGTGCGGTACTTATGATTTTCTTTTGCCAAGCAGGTAATTCAGCATCGCCAATTTCAACGCCCAAGTCACCACGCGCCACCATCACCGCATCTGATGCTTTAATAATATCTTCTAGCACGTCTAAAGCTTCTGCTCGCTCAATTTTGGAAACGATCAAACCGTCCCCCTTGGCCAAACGCAACAAATGACGTGCTTCATTAACATCTTCGGGGGTTCTTGGAAAAGACACCGCTAAATAATCTGCAGAGAGTTTGGCCGCTGTTTTTATGTCCGCCCGATCTTTATCGGTAAGCGCTGGCGCGGATAAACCGCCTCCCTGCCGATTGATACCTTTTCGGTCAGAAATCACGCCGCCAACTACAACCCGGCAATTAATTCGGCTGCCAATCACATCGTCTACCCAGAATACAATACGCCCATCATCCAGCAATAAAGTATCACCGCGATCAACGTCACCAGGCAATGCCTTATAAGAAATACTCACGCGAGATTGGTCACCCTCGTCGGGATGGCAATCAGCATCAAGCGTAAAAGACGCTCCTTCTGTTAACGTGATAGGTCCATCTTTAAAGCGTTCTATGCGAATTTTAGGGCCTTGCAAATCAACCAATACACCCACTTGGCGCCCGTGTGCACGGGCGCGGTCGCGCACCATTTCAACCCGCTGAATATGCTCTTCTTCCGAGCCATGAGAAAAATTAATTCGAACAACATCAACACCCGCATCAATAAGCTTATCCATTATCTTTGGATCATCTGTTGCGGGGCCAAGTGTTGCAACAATTTTTGTTCTTCTTAACATTATGCCCTAATCCTTATTTGCAAACGCCAATACCTCCAAGCCCATCAAAACATTGAAGGGCCACGATAATGAGAGTCATATGCTTATGTATAATCAAAATTTGCGAAGTTGATCAACTTGCTGCCGACAAATCCACTCGCACGCTAACAAATTAATTTGCCAACAGCAACTATAAACCAACATTGGGCAACCTATCACTTGATCTCGCTTGAGACCTGGATCTCACAAGAATTTTTCTTCAGGCGGCAATACAACAAATATTACCGTCTTCAGGAAAACCCTTGTGAAATCAATTTTCTTCGCGATTTCAAAACGCTGGGCTGCCCAATGTCGGTATAAAAATTATTTAACGCGCTCTTCTAAAATAACCACTGCCGGCAGTTTTTTCCCTTCTAAAAACTCCAAGAAAGCACCGCCACCGGTAGAGATATAAGATACCTTGTCTGCAATATCATATTTTGCCACAGCCGCGAGAGTGTCTCCACCACCCGCAATGGAAAAACCTGGGCTATCAGCAATCGCCGTCGATAGCGACTTAGTGCCTTCACCAAACTGGTCAAACTCAAACACACCCAGCGGACCATTCCAAACAATCGTGCCAGCACGCGCTAATATCTCAGCAAACTGCTTTGAGGTTTCTGGACCCACATCCAATATCATGTCGTCATCCACCACATCGGCAACGTTTTTAATTTCAGCGGTGGCGGTTTCTGCAAATTCTTTAGCGCATACCACATCTACCGGCACCGGGATATTGCCTCCTCGCTGCTTCGCGGCGGCCATCAGCTCTTTCGCTGTCTCTAACAAATCCGGCTCATATAATGACTTGCCCACATTATATCCAGCAGCGGCAATAAAAGTATTCGCGATACCACCGCCCACAATCAGCTGATCAACAATATTGGACAAGGACTCCAATACTGTCAACTTAGTAGAAACTTTAGAGCCACCCACAATAGCAACCATCGGCCGCTTTGGGTTTTCCAATGCCTTACCCAAGGCATCTAACTCAGCCGCCAACAATGGACCCGCACAGGCCACCGGCGCAAATTTAGCCACCCCATGGGTAGACGCTTGAGCGCGGTGAGCGGTACCAAAAGCATCCATCACATAGATGTCACACAGCGCTGCCATTTTTTTCGCGACGGCATCATCGTTCTTTTTTTCACCCACATTAAATCGAACGTTTTCGCATAACACCACCTCACCCTCAGCGGCATTAATTCCATCGAGCCAGTTTTTTTCCAACCGCACATTTTTGCCCAAAAGTTTACCAAGGTGTTCAGCCACCGGTGCTAAAGAATATTTTTCTTCATACACACCTTCTTCTGGGCGTCCTAGATGAGACATCAACATCACCACCGCACCCGCATCAAGGGCTGCCTTGATGGTCGGCACCGAGGCTCGTATGCGAGTATCATCAGATACCGCACCATCTTTAATAGGCACATTCAAGTCTTGGCGAATCAACAAGCGTTTACCCGACAAATCCAAATCAATCATGTTTAAAACAGACATAGAGCTACCCCTATAAAAACTAGAAAAATATCAGGTAAAGAAGAACTTTACCTGATATCTCTCAAAACAAGCCCTAGGCAAACCCTGCCTAGGGCTTATTCATTATACCCAATCTAAAAACAAATGCTTATTTTGCACTCATCAATGCAGCCGTGGTATCCAACATGCGGTTTGAAAAACCCCATTCATTGTCATACCAAGACAATACTTTTACGAAAGTGCCATCCATCACTTTAGTGAGTGAAGATTCATAAGTGGAAGAGGCTGGATCATGATTAAAATCCATGGACACCAAAGGCTTGTCGTTAAAGGCTAAAATACCTTTTAATTCACCTTGTGAAGCATCACGTAATATGGCATCAATTTCATCTTTTGATGTTTCTCGTGCGGCAACAAAAGTCAAATCAACCACCGAGACGTTAATGGTAGGCACTCGCATCGCAAAACCGTCTAAACGGCCATTCAACTCAGGCAAAACCAAACCAACGGCTGCCGCAGCTCCCGTCTTAGTCGGAATCATGGATTGCGTTGCGGAACGCGCACGTCGCAAATCAGAGTGATAAACATCGGTAAGCACTTGGTCATTGGTGTAGGAATGAATGGTTGTCATCAAACCTTTTGTCACACCAATTTTGTCGTGCAGAGGCTTCACTAATGGGGCTAAACAATTGGTCGTGCAAGAAGCATTGGAGATGACGGTATCAGACGCTTTTAACGTATTTTGATTTACACCATAAACAATGGTCGCATCAACATCTTTGCCACCGGGCGCTGAAATAATAACTTTCTTAGCACCGCCTTGCAGATGTGCAGAAGCTTTTTCTTTGCTGGTAAAAAACCCTGTGCACTCATGCACCACATCAACCCCTAACTCGCTCCAAGGCAATTTAGCAGGGTCTCGCTCAGCTAACACACGAATTTTATCGCCATTAACAATCATGTAATCGCCATCAACCGATACTTCACCTGGGAATTTACCATGTACAGTATCATATTGCGTTAAGTGGGCGTTAGTATTTGCATCCCCTAAATCGTTAATCGCCACGATTTGGAATTCACTGGTTCGGCCAGACTCGTACAATGCACGAAGCACATTACGGCCAATACGACCATAGCCGTTAATCGCCACTTTTATCGCCATATTATCATCTCCTAAAAAGTGTTTACAAAAATTTGAGATTTTCTAAATCTTGTCATGCTAAGCGCTAGATGACTGATTCAACCGTTTTCACCACATTATCCACGGTGAAACCGAACTCTTTAAATAAATCACTGGCTTTCGCTGATTCACCAAAACGATCAATGCCAACAACCTTGCCATTGGTGCCAACGTATTTGTACCAAGCGTCCGTCACACCCGCCTCAACAGCAACACGCGCTGTCACCTCAGTCGGTAAAACAGAGGCTTTATATGCTGCATCTTGAGCATCAAAACAGTTAGTGGATGGCATCGACACAACACGAATTTTCTTACCACGCCCGGTCAATTCGGCAGCTGCATCCATCGCTAATGCGACTTCAGAGCCCGTAGCAATTAATATGGCATCAGGTGAACCTTGACAATCACTCAAGACATAACCACCACGGGAAATATTTGCCATTTGCTCATCGCTACGTGTCTGATGTGCTAGACCTTGCCGAGAAAATATTAACGAACTGGGGCCGTCTTTGCGCTCAATCGCCATCTTCCAGCACACCGCAGATTCAACCGCATCACAAGGACGCCAAACATTCATATTGGGAATCAATCGTAAGGTGGCCGTTTGTTCTACCGGCTGATGGGTCGGGCCATCTTCACCTAAGCCAATGGAGTCATGGGTATAGACAAAAATGGTGGGCACTTTCATCAGCGCTGCCATGCGAATCGCATTCCTCGCATACTCCGAGAAGATCAAAAATGTCGCACCGTAGGGAACAAAACCACCGTGCAAAACGATACCATTCATGATGGCAGACATCGCAAATTCCCGCACACCATAATAGATATAGTTGGCATCCGATTGCTCTTTGCTTAAGCCTTTCACACCTGACCAAATGGTCAAGTTAGATCCGGCTAGATCAGCAGACCCACCCATCAACTCGGGCAATAACGGCCCAAATCCATTCAGTGCATTTTGAGAGGCCTTACGAGTCGCAATGGTTTCGGCCTTAGCATTCACCGATTGAACAAATGCGGATGCTTTCTGTTCCCAGTCACTGGGCAGATCACCTGCTAAACGACGCTTGAATTCAGACGCCAGTTCTGGATAAGCTTTTTCATACGCAGCAAATCGTTTATCCCACTCGGACTCTGCAGCTACACCCTTTTCTTTACCATCCCAACTCGCATAAATCGCATCAGGTATCACAAAAGGTTCGTGCTCCCAATTAAGATTTTTACGTGTGGCAGCCACTTCATCAGCCCCAAGCGCCGCGCCATGACATTCTTCTTTACCTGATTTGTTCGGCGAACCAAAACCAATCACCGTTTGACAACAAATTAAAGTCGGCCGATCAGTAACACTTTGCGCCTCTGCCACTGCCGTTTTAATCGCATCGGGATTATGACCATCCACCTTAGGAATGACATGCCATCCATAGGCATCAAATCGTTTAGGCGTATCATCGGTAAACCAGCCTTCCACTTCGCCATCAATGGAGATGCCGTTATCATCATAAAATGCGATCAGTTTGCCTAAACCCAAGGTACCCGCTAACGAACAAGCTTCATGTGAAATACCTTCCATCATGCAACCATCACCTAAGAAAACGTAGGTGTTATGATCAACAATTTGATGACCTTCTTTATTGAATTGACCGGCCAATGCTTTCTCAGCAATCGCCATCCCAACCCCGTTGGTGATACCTTGCCCCAGTGGGCCAGTGGTTGTTTCAATCCCTGGCGCATAACCATATTCTGGATGGCCCGGTGTTTTAGAATGCAGCTGTCTAAAATTTTTCAGCTCATTAATGGGTAAATCGTAACCAGACAAATGCAATAGGGAATAAACCAACATGGAACCATGGCCATTGGACATAATGAAGCGATCTCGATCAGCCCACTTCGGGTTCGCCGGATTATGTTTTAGGAAATCATTCCACAAGACTTCAGCAATGTCCGCCATACCCATAGGCGCACCCGGATGTCCAGACTGAGCTTTTTCAACCGCGTCCATACTTAAAGCGCGAATGGCATTCGCCAGTTCTGTGCGAGACGGCATGTAAATCTCCTCTTAAAAAAATTAATGAAACCTAAAAATCCAAGCCTTTATTGATCACTTAGCAGGCTAATATGAAAATAACCGGGGTCCTTGGACAACAACGCTAATCTACGAAAACATCCCCCAAACCTGCTTGAAATTACTCTACTACATTGATATTACTATATAATTCTGCTTTACATTCAATTTATCAAAGTGTTTGAATGTTTATCGAAACCTAAATTGAAGGGGGCGTATTGTCGCTCAGGATAGTCCTTGCTTCAATAGTCAATAAATGACTTGGCAATGAATTCGTGCTCACCAAAGTCCTTTTATGGTTAAAATCTCAGTCAATCAAACCATTTCACCATAGATTGATAAAGATTATTTTGACGTGGGACATCATCTGTCGCTACTCCGCATCCTTCCACTTGATTGAACAACCCATGCTCGGAATTTGTTCTTGCGGACCCCGCCCGGTGTTAGCCACCTCTAACATCGCCTCATATAAATCTCTACGGACATCCGCTGGGGCTGCCTCTTTTTTACTCACATCTAACCGCCCGCGATACTGGAGCTGCAAGTCAGCATTATAACCAAAAAAATCAGGGGTACATACCGCGCCATATTGTTTAGCCACCCCCTGCGTTTGGTCAAGTAAATAGGGAAACGGAAATTCAAATTGGGCGGCGATTTTTTTCATGTTATCGAATGAATCTTCTTCGTATTCTGATGGATCATTCGACATAATCGCCACTGCATTAATCCCAACGGCTTGCAGATCGTGAACATCACGTACAATTCGCGATCGAATCGATTTCACATAAGGGCAATGATTACAAATAAACATAACCAATAGACCTTTTTCTCCCCGGCATGTCGCCAGGTCCCAAGTTTTACCATCCACTCCGGGCAAAGAAAAATCAATCGCGGGTTGACCAAAGTCACAAACAGGTGTTTCTAAACTTACCATGCTTAGCTTCCCTCAAGGACGTTACAATTAAACGATAACAACTCAACCATTTGTATATTCAATATAAATCAATGGTCACCCATTAACTGTAAACAAAAATTTCCCGCTATTCTACGCTAGCATCTGAAGATTTGCACTTGTACATTATAAAATGGCTAGAGCCCACGGGACCTCAGCGAGCCGTTTAATTTATTTAACAAATTAAACGGTTCGCTGACACATCCAGTCATTGATGTCACAAAATATGCTGTATTAACGAATATTGTTATGGGTTATCATAGCCAGCCCATTGCTTAAGCGCGGATAAAGCTTAGTAAAGTTTATGTATTTATCAAATTACTCAACGAGGAATAACATGGGTAAGAACTTTGTATTTACTTCAGAATCTGTCTCAGAAGGACACCCAGACAAGGTCGCTGATCAAATTTCAGACGCCATATTAGATGCGATTTTAACTCAAGATGCCGCCTCTCGGGTGGCTTGTGAGACCTTAGTCAACACAGGTATGGTCATTCTTTCCGGAGAAATTACCACCACAGCCTGGGTAGATCTGCAAGAAGTTGTCAGAAATACCGTCAAAGATATCGGCTATGACAACTCGGAAATGGGATTTGACTGGGCATCTTGTGCCGTACTCACATCCATTGATAAACAATCACCTGATATCGCAGCTGGCGTCGATGACAACAGCGACCACGAGCAAGGCGCAGGGGATCAAGGCCTGATGTTTGGTTATGCCTCCAACGAAACGGATGTGCTCATGCCAGCCCCTATCACCTACGCACACCGCTTAGTTAAACGTCAAGCCCACGCACGCAAATCTAATATTTTGCCCTGGCTGCGACCCGATGCCAAAAGCCAAGTCAGCTTTGTCTATGAAAATAGTCAACCTGTTGGTATTGATGCCGTCGTGCTTTCCACCCAACATTCGCCTGAGATTTCTCACAAGGATCTGACAGAAGCGGTGATGGAAGAAATCATAAAGCCGGTGCTACCTGCCGAATGGTTAACCAGCAAAACCCGCTACTTTATCAACCCAACCGGTCGTTTTGTGATTGGTGGTCCCGTTGGCGACTGCGGATTAACCGGACGAAAAATCATCGTAGATACTTATGGCGGTATGGCTCGCCACGGTGGCGGTGCCTTCTCTGGAAAAGACCCCTCCAAAGTGGATCGCTCTGCCGCTTATGCTGGCCGTTATGTCGCCAAAAATATTGTCGCTGCGGGTCTCGCTGATCGCTGCGAAATTCAAGTATCCTACGCGATCGGTGTAGCTGAACCCACATCAATTAGCATAGATACATTTGGCACGGCTAAAATCGAAGAAAACCGCATTTCAGAACTTGTCAAAGAACATTTTGATTTACGGCCCAAAGGTATTATTACCCAATTAGATCTGCTTCGTCCGATCTACCACAAAACCGCCGCCTATGGCCACTTTGGACGTGAAGAACCAGAATTTAGTTGGGAAAAAACTGACAAAGCGAATATCCTACGAGACGCCGCTGGCTTATAGCTGACGAAAACACCACGAAACTCAAGAAGCTCTGTTTGGTTAAAAAAACAAATCGACTGAAAAGCCAGCAAAATGGCTGCTTTCTCTGGTCATTTCCGGTAAATAGCACAGCTATTTTTCTCAAGCAATGGAAAAAGTCGTCTCCTCTTGTTGCCCAATGTTTTTTCGACCAAACAACTTCTAATTGATTGAATCATCGATTAAGCTGCGGTCTTCCCCGTAGCACACATCTTTAATTAAGACCACAAGGAGCCTATTTAATGAGCACACAAGCTGCTAGTAACATTGAACCTGATTATAAAGTTGCCGACATTAGTTTAGCAGACTGGGGCCGCAAAGAAATCGCCATTGCCGAATCTGAAATGCCCGGATTAATGGCATTACGTGAAGAATATCAAGGCCAATTCCCACTAAAGGGCGCCCGTATTGCTGGCTGCCTTCACATGACCATTCAAACCGCCGTGTTAATCGAAACCTTGATCGAACTCGGCGCTGAACTACGTTGGTCTTCTTGCAACATTTTTTCCACTCAAGACCAAGCCGCTGCCGCCATCGCCGCAAAAAACATCCCGGTATTTGCTTGGAAAGGGGAAACAGAGCAAGAAGCTGAATGGTGTATTGAACAAACCATTATTGGTCCTAACGGCTGGCGCCCTAATATGATCTTAGATGATGGTGGCGATTTAACCATAATGATGCACGATAAATTCCCCGAGCTGCTAAAAGATGTTCGCGGCTTATCGGAAGAAACCACCACTGGCGTTCATCGTCTCTATGAAATGATGAAAGAAGGAGCACTTAAAGTCCCCGCCATTAACGTCAATGACTCGGTGACGAAGTCCAAGTTTGATAACTTGTATGGCTGCCGAGAGTCACTATTAGACGGCATTAAGCGAGCCACTGATGTGATGATTGCCGGAAAAATTGCCGTGGTATTAGGTTATGGCGACGTTGGCAAAGGCTGCGCACAAGCCTTTAGAGGCATGGGCGCAACTGTATGGGTCACAGAAATTGACCCGATTTGCGCCTTACAAGCCGCCATGGAAGGTTATCGAGTGGTCAACATGGACGAAGCCGCCGCCGCTGGCAATATTTTTGTCACCACCACCGGCAATGTTAGCGTTATCACCCATGACCACATGCTAAGCATGAAAAATGAATCCATTGTCTGTAATATTGGCCACTTTGATTCTGAAATAGATATCGCTTCATTACGCCAATACACCTGGGACAACATTAAGCCACAAGTGGATCACGTGATATTTCCCGATGGCAAAAAAATCATTGTCCTGGCTGAAGGCCGCTTGGTGAATCTAGGATGCGCTACCGGCCATCCAAGCTTTGTCATGTCAGCCTCCTTCACCAATCAAGTCATGGCACAAATTGAATTATGGAAAAACCATGAAAATTATAAAAACGAAGTCTATGTGTTGCCCAAAAAACTGGATGAAAAGGTCGCCCTTCTGCATTTGAATAAAATTGGTGCTCAGTTAACCCAGCTCACTGCAGAGCAAGCCCAATATTTAGGATTAGACGTAGCAGGACCTTACAAGCCAGAACATTATCGGTACTAACCCATAAGTTATACACAATAGCCTCAAGGGGATCTTTTGGTATTACCATGACAAGCATTACCCATGGAACCCAAGACACCCTATGAGGCTGGATATAAAATATAGAAATGTTGCAGTTCCCAACGCAACATTTCTATATCTGCGACAAAACATGGAATCAGCACCCGGCGCAACAAATCAACATCAAACAACGCCAACATTGATTATGAGGTAGCTAACTCGTGGATAACTCAAAACAAAAAGCGCATAGCTTCGAATTTTTCCCTCCTAAAACAGCCGAAGGTGCTGAAAAATTAAGACAGACCCGTGAACAACTGGCTGCATTACACCCTCGCTACATTTCCGTCACCTTTGGTGCCGGTGGCAGCACCCAACAAGGCACCTTGGATACCATCACCGAAATACAAAATGCCGGCATCCCTGCAGCCCCTCATATGTCCTGCATCAGCTCAAGTAAAGAAGATCTCTATCAGCTACTAAAAACCTATCAAGAAATTGGCATAAAACGTATCGTCGCACTCAGGGGCGACATGCCCTCAGGCACCAAAGGTCTTGGTGAATTGCGTTACGCCAACGAATTAGTGGCATTTATCAGAGAAAAAACGGGAGATTATTTTCACTTGGAAGTCGCCGCCTACCCAGAAGTGCATCCGCAAGCCCGCGACGCAGAAAGCGATCTACATCATTTTAAATTAAAAATTGAGGCAGGAGCGAACAGCGCGATCACACAATATTTTTACAATCCTGATGCTTATTTTAACTTCATCGAACGCTGCCACAAAGCCGCTATAAACGCTCCTATCGTACCCGGCATTATGCCCATTACCAATTACAAAATGCTCGCCCGCTTTTCTGATAGTTGCGGCGCAGAAATCCCTCGTTGGGTTCGAAAGCAATTGGAAGGGTATGGTGACGACCTGGAATCCATCCGAAAATTTGGCATTGATGTGACCACAGATTTATGCAGAAAGTTATTAGAGTTTGGCGTGCCTGGACTGCACTTCTACACAATGAATCAAGCAGGGCCTACCATGGAAATATGGGATAATCTTAACTTGTAATACGCAAATTAAACCTGCAGACAATAATTAACTAACGCGGGCAAAACCCACTTAATCGCAAATAAGAGCAAGCATCAGCTTGCTCATGCAACTTTTTTCTACTCGCCCGGCGTAATATCCCGCACTAAGCGCACCAATGGCCCCCTTCTTAGCAAGTGCACATATCCCTCCAAACCATTGCTAAAATTCACCGCCCAAATTTCTTCACCACTGGCTGGCGTACTGGTCCAAAACTGACCCGTATTGGCCCCCGGAAAAAGCTCGCTATTTATTGCCGGTTGGGTACAACTACGCTCTACAATTGAAGACAATTCTTTCATATTAGGCAACCGCCATCCTGAATATAATTGCATCTGCTCATCTAAATTAGATGCATCAAAATTCAAGGCTTCTTTCCAAGTAAAGTAGTTGAAGTTTGTTGGATTAGCACAGCGATTAATCTCAGCCACCCAATCAACGTTAAAATAATCTATACCCTCCACTCGCTCAAGCTTAAGTGGACATCTTGCCCACATCAGATTGGTGGCACGATCAGTGATGACAGGCGCGTCATCGTGGATAACAAATCGCTCTGTCGGTGTCGTCCGAGTAGTGAGCGCATCGATATTTTCGCAGACACCCGCCAACACTGAGGACATGGTGACAGCACAACTGCAACAGGCAATTATTATTTTATTTCTTAGCATACCTCAACTCACTCCGCTGATGTGATTAGCGTATCATTAACCAAGCGTGCGGTCACTTTGTTTGGTTCACTCTTCTTGTATTCGCCTAATGAAGGTTGGTTTAAGTATCTCATGGTCAGTGCTTGTTTTGGGTCATTTGCAGAAGTTATAGAAGACCAAATCGGCTGCCCTATTATCTCATTCCTAAAAAACCGCGTATCATAAGCGAGCTTAGCCATTCCAGGCCCATCATGCGGACCATAATCTGCGATACTTCTTAAATCCTCAAGGGTCGGCACTCGCCAACCTGTCATACCACACAAATTAAGCATGTTAATTTCTGCAGTATAATATAGGATATTGCATTCCTCATTTATCAACGTGCAATCTTCATTGCCTCGCTTACCGATTTCACCACCATTCATCGTTGAATCAGGCTCATACCAATAAAAAAACTTGCCTGCCGCCTGCAACCCCTCATTGCCCCGTTTCTTTATTTCCCACACAAGCTGAGTCCAATTATCCCTGACACAACGAACTTTATAGACCGGGTCCAACGCATTACCATCTTTATCCAACTCAACCACATTACCCGCCATGTCTAATGGATGCCCCTCTTGATTCACCTTGACCTCATTACCCGCCATATTTAATGCAGTAAAATCAAATCCAGATTTGCCTCCCCCGGCTTTTTGTAAAATCCCTTTTCTATTGTCGGCATCCCTGCCAAGATCAGCATCCTGCATAGGAAACTCCGCCACGGGTTCGTTACCGACAACAAGCCGACCGGAGTCATCCGCGTAACCGTTGGCTCCGGTATCACTAAGCGGTCGAAAAGCGGTAATATCTATTTGGTCGTTGCTGGCAATTTTCATTACCACATCACTATAATCTCGCCCCACCACCGCATGCTCATTTATTGAAACCAAAATTACCTGAATGATTTCTTCATTTTCTTTTCTACCATCATCAATCACTCGAACAACAAACTCTTTCTCCAATTCGCCTACGTCGATAGAAAACTCAGCACTGGCTGAAATCCGATTCTTACTTAAATCGGCAGCATCATATTGGTGATTAAATATCATAAAGTCACCCCGAAAAGTCGCAATACCCACCGTATTAGAGCTGCCATATGCAAATTTCAACGAGGTATCCACGCCACTTTCTTCAGACAATTTTACGGCAAAACGACGTGCGGGTTGTTCAGACTCATCAAGTATATTAATCCCATCATCTAACAACACAATGGTTGCTTGAGGCGCCGTATCATCATTTGCAATCGTACCTAAACCACCACTGAGCACAATCGCTGGTCCACTCGAGTTGAACAATTTCACCCCAAAACTTTCATCCATCTCATACAAGGCATCGCCGATCACATCGACAACAATCGTTTTTTCTGTCTCTTGTGAGCTGAAAGTTAGGGTACCTCCCACCAGTGCTGCCACATCACTGTCACTCACCAAGCTGACGACTTTATCCTGATTAATATCCGCTAATCCCTTTTCCTTGTGCTCGCTGATAATCTGCTCCACTTGATCCATGGAACTGATAAATTCATAATCGACAGTGACGACTCCGTCCTGGGCGGGAATCAGCCTGACCGTAAAAGATGCCTGCTTGACCTCACCGGCACTCCCTTCTGAAATAGTCACAGAATCAATCTGCAGACCCTGAGCTTCAATCGGCGGCGGATCGCCTTTTTCTGCGCATGCCAATAGCATGACACAATATAAAACCATAAAAAAAATACGGCAAATTACCATAAAAGATGTTACTTTTGATGCTGCGAGCTTTCTTATCAACACATCGCTCACCCTATCCATTATTATTATGTACTGAAAAAAAGAAAATCATGACACGCAATGGAAATGTACTACACTGCCTTAGCCTCTTAAACCTCAACCACTCCATTGCTGCCTCCAAGGGTTATCATTCTGATTTCCATAAGGTTACATTATTTTGTTCGTTATTTCACTTAGCAATGCTATCATCAATAAATTACTAAGCAAAACCCTTCCTACCTGAAAATAGGACGTCTTATTTAAGAACAACTTATCATAAACTTTTCGCCACAATCAATGCTATTAATCCATATTGACATGAATCCCCCCCTATGAAGACTCCAACGAATAGCGAACTATTATCCAGAGATCTTAGCGTACTTTGGCATCCTTGCACTCAAATGAAAGATCACGAACGTGTACCATTAATTCCAATTCGGCGTGGACAAGGCGTCTGGCTCGAAGATTTTAACGGAAAACGTTATTTGGATGCCATCAGTTCTTGGTGGGTTAATCTGTTTGGCCACGCCAACCCAACAATTAACCAGGCACTCAAATTACAATTGGATGAATTAGAGCATGTACTGCTCGCCGGATTCTCTCACGAACCAGCTGTTGAGCTAGCTGAACGGCTCACCCAATTAGCGCCCCCAGGACTAACACGTTGTTTTTACGCTGATAATGGTTCGTCGGCTGTCGAAGTTGCAATAAAGATGAGCTATCACTATTGGCATAATAGCGGCGCTTCATCAAAAACCAAATTTGTCACATTAAGCAACGGCTATCATGGGGAAACGCTAGGAGCATTAGCCTTAGGCGATGTATCACTCTACAAAGCGATCTACAAACCGCTACTCATGCAAACATTCACCGTTACCAGCCCAGATTGTTATCATAGAGAAGCTGGCGTCTCCTGGCAAAGCCACTCTCAACAAATGTTTTCCGAGATGGAGGCTACCCTGGCGAAACATGCCGATGAAATATGCGCCGTTGTGGTTGAACCGCTGGTACAGTGTGCTGGCTCAATGCGAATGTATCATCCAATTTACCTCAGCCTGTTAAGGCAAGCCTGTGACAAATATCAAGTGCATCTTATTGCGGATGAAATTGCGGTCGGTTTTGGGCGTACCGGTACTTTATTTGCGTGCGAACAAAGCCAAATCACCCCTGATTTTTTATGTTTATCCAAAGGCCTCACCGGCGGTTATCTGCCACTATCCGCCGTCTTGACCACAGAGCAAACCTATCAGGCTTTTTATGATGACTATGAAAACCTCACTGCGTTTCTCCACTCCCATAGCTATACAGGTAATCCACTAGGTTGCCGAGCAGCACTCGCCACATTAGATATTTTCGAACGAGACAATATTATCCAAAAAAATATTGCGCTTGCCGATTATATTCGCCAAGCTTGCCAACCGCTCACCGAGCACCCTCATGTAGCAGAAGTCCGCCAAACTGGCATGATTACCGCTGTCGAAATGATCAAGGACCGGGAAAACAAAATTGAATTTGATTGGCGTGAACGACGTGGCTTGAAGGTATATGAATACGCACTTGAACAAGGCGTATTACTGAGACCATTAGGCAATGTGATTTATTTCATGCCCCCCTATGTTATCCAAAACCACGAAATAGACCTGATGATCGAGACCGCCTTACAGGGCATTAACATTGCCACCCGCTAAAGCTTCAGCGATACAACTCAGAAGCTATTTTAAAATAGCTTCTGAGGCTTGGATCTCGCTATTTCTGAGCAAACATCGTAGATTTTACAAACGCTTTACCGACACCCCGCGGATCAGAGGCAGATAATACCTCACCTTCATTCACTCGCCAAAGAATCGCCTGCATATTACCGTATGGCCAGCGAGTCACTTTCAACGAATGCCCAAGTCCCTGCAATTGCTGGATTTGCTCGGCTGTTAATGCTCCTTCTTCGTATTCGATCACATCCGGCAAATATTGGTGATGGTAACGACCTAATGATACCCAGGAATCCGGGCCATGCCCTTTCGCGTAATCTAATATACCCAACAAAACCATCGTAATAATACGACTGCCACCCGGAGTTCCTAAAATAGCAATCCCCTTTTCACTTTCCAGAAACGTTGGAGACATACTCGACAAGGGACGTTTGCCCGGCACAATTGCGTTAGCTTCTGCACCGACTAAACCATAGGCATTGGGCGAACCTGGTTTCGACGAAAAATCATCCATTTCGTCATTGAGCAACACCCCTGTGCCTTGCGCGACAAAACCTGAGCCAAACGGATAATTAACCGTGACCGTTGCCGCCACTCGATTGCCTTCATAGTCTAAGATGGAAAAATGCGTGGTATGCGGACCTTCCTTCTCGGGTTCGATACCCGGTAATAATTCGCTCGGCAGTGCTCTATCATGGCGGATACTCGCCCGCAAGCCCGCCGCATAATCAGCACTGGTTAAACGTGCAACGGGAACGTCAACAAAATCCGCATCTCCCAAATAAACCGCACGATCCCGATAAGCCCGACGCATGGCTTCGACCACCAAATGATACTGCTCAACCGGCGGCAAGGCATGTAAATCATAGCCACTTAAAATATTGAGCATGGTCAGCAAAGCCACCCCCCCAGAAGACGGTGGTGGTGCTGAAATGAGCTTTATATGACCATAATGCCCTACAATCGGCCGCCGCTCCACCAGCCGATAATTTTTCAGATCATCAAGCGTCCAAATACCTCCGGCTTCTTTGGTTGCCTGCACTAAACGTTCAGCAATCGCTCCCGCATAAAAACCGGCCGCTCCATGGGTACTCATCGCATACAGTGTCTTCGCCAAATCGGTTTGTATAATGCGATGACTGGTGGGTGGTACATCATTATTTAATAAAAAAAGCTCGGCACTGGCTGGCCAACGATTTAACACTTCTTTACGAAAGTTCGCCAACCGTTGATAATGCTCATCCACCTGAAAACCTTCGCGAGCTAAGCGGATGGCAGGCGCCAAACTCATTGTCAACGGTAAGCGCCCATACTTTTTCGACATATAAACTATCGCTGCTGGCACGCCAGGTATGCCAGCAGATAAAGGGCCATCCATGGACAAACCCGGCACCACGTTACCTGCTTGATCAAGATACATATCGCGGGTACTGGCAGCAGGTGCGGTCTCTCGCCCATCGATCATGGTATTAAAATTGTCAGCCGCTCGGTGCAACAACCAAAAACCACCGCCACCCAAACCCGAACTGTAAGGTTCCACCACCGCAAGCGCAGCAGTCACCGCCACCGCTGCATCAAATGCGTTACCACCGGCCTCTAAAATTTCAATACCCGCATCGGTGGCCAACGGATGAGCTGATGCAATCGCTGCTGCCGGTGGTTTATTCGAGGCAACCCCTACGGCACTAAAAAAAGAAAGTACAATACAAACAAAACTTACTCGCATTTGTCGTCTCACAGCCACCTCAAAAATTGATGCTTTGATATTGAATTAACCAACCGCTATCCCGGACCTTAAATCATTGGTCAGGACAAATAGCCACCGGATCGATAAACATTAATTTAGCCCCATGAGCAACAGCTCTATATTAAGCCGTCTTACTGACAAGTTTATGATATTTTTCCAATAGTACCTCATTGCTTTCTTCGCAATCAGGGTTTTTCGGAATGCAATCCACAGGACACACATCCACACATTGCGGCGTATCATAGTGACCCACACATTCGGTACAAAGATTGGGATCGATTTCGTAGATTTCATCCCCCTGTGAAATCGCAGCATTGGGACATTCGGGTTCACAAACGTCACAGTTGATACATTCATCAGTAATCATTAAAGCCATACCAACACACCTTTAGTATTTATTCGTTAAACAATTCATTAATATATGCTCAAAAATAGTTCAGGGGGATCTAAGTTGCTTTCAATAACAAGCTCCCTCTCGACCTCAACATGTCGGGTCGCTAAGTCTCGACACTAAAACCCTTCTTATTTATTAACAATACTGAGCATAACATATTAAATTTTAACGTAATCTCCGATTTAGTTCAGCCACAACTTTCTCGTGGACAAAAGCGGAGACATCACCACCTAAGGCGGCAATTTCCCGCACCAAACTTGATGAAATATAAGCATGTTGCTCAGCTGGCGTCATAAAAACCGTTTCCACATCGGGCTCCAATCGTCGATTCATACTGGCTAATTGAAACTCATATTCAAAGTCAGAAACAGCGCGTAAACCACGCAAAATAACTTGAGCTGAACACGACTTAACAAAATCAACTAATAACGTATCAAACCCAATAATTTCGACGCTTTTATTATCACCAAGTGCAATACGGGCTAATGAAACACGCTCTTCTAAAGTAAATGTTGGCTCTTTCCCCGGATTGGAAGCCACCGCCACAATCACACGATCGAACAATCGGCATGCCCGATGAATCAAATCAACATGGCCATTGGTGATGGGATCAAATGTGCCAGGATAAACGGCGGTTATTTTTGTTGATTTCATGCTAATTAGCTAACTCGTGCAAAACATCATCTCTCATTGTCCGTGACTGCAGCAGACTGCAATAACCCATAACAAACCTTCCCGGCTTGCTTTTGTTTACTTAACACCCAGTCGGCGGAAAATGTATTGACCGTCAATGGATGTTCAGCTTCCACATACAGCAAGCCATGCTTTGCCAAAATTTGGTTATTTTCTAACAAGGGAAATAGTTTCGCAAAAAAATCTTGCCGAAACGGTGGATCTAAAAACACAATGTCATAAGCTTGGCCATGATGCTGCTTTAAAAAATCCAGCGCATCCTGTACCAACAACTCGCTATTTGTCGCCTCCAGGGCACTGATATTTTGCGCAAGTTGACGACCGACACTCACATCTTGCTCCACAAAAGTAACATATTGCGCACCGCGTGATAACGCCTCAAAACCTAACGCGCCACTACCGGCGAACAAATCCAGACATCGTGCGCCAACAATCGGGGTTGCCAACCAATTAAACAATGTCTCCCGAACTCGATCAGAACTTGGCCGCAGCAGTGGCGCCGACGGAAACGCTAATCGCCTTCCCCGCCAGCAGCCACCGATAATCCGATAACTGTTCGATAAACCGCGTCGATTACTTTTCGTCCGGGCCACCCAGAATCACCGTCACCATCGCCTCAGAATTGATCCTCCGTTGGAAGGATTGTTTTATTTGTTCTTTGGTCACTTGATTAATATTATCAATAAATCGATCTAAATAATCCAAGGGCAAATCATAGAACCCAATCATCGATAAATAATTGACGATTTTTTTATTACTTTCGATGCGAAGCGCAAAGCCACCGGTTAAATTCTGTTTAGCCGCCGTCAACTGCTGCTCAGTCGGACCATTTTTCACAAAATCTTGCAAGACTTGCTTCATGACCTGCAACGCTTGCTGGGCTTGATCATTGCGGGTCTGCAAACCCATCACAAAAGGACCTTGCACTCGCATGGGGGAAAAGTAACTATACGAGCTGTACGAAAGTCCTCGCTTTTCTCTAATTTCTTCACTCAAAATCGACACCAAGCCACTGCCACCCAACACATGATTGCCCAGATAGAGCGCAAAATAATCCGGGTCATTCCGAGACAAACCTGGCTGCCCCATTAAAAGATGCGTTTGCGTGGAGGGAAAATCCACCGTCACATCTTTCGCTTTGGTTAATTCCGAGACGCTCGCGAGTGGCTCGGCAGGCTGCCCCTTCGGCAAATCACCCAATATCTGCTTCACCAAACTTTCTGCTTGGGCACGTTCCACATTACCGACGATAGCCACCGTTGCGTTGCTAGCCACCAAATAACTTTCATAAAATTTCCGTAGATCAGTGGTCGTTAATGATTCAATGCTCTGTGCATTGCCAAAGGGATCGTGTGCGTAAGGATGATCGCCATAGATTTCTTGGTAAAAAGCTTTGTCAGCCACATCATCAGGTGATTGTTTTTTTTGCTCCAAGGCCACCAACAAACGGTTGCGTTCACGCTCAAAAGGCTCCTTAGGAAAAGAGGGATCATTCAACACTTTAGCAAACGTTTCTACCGCCACATCTAAGAGTTTGAGATTCACCAGACTGCGCAAAGAAAAAATCGACATATCTCGCATGGAATTATTGCCAAACATGGCGCCAACACCTTCAAATCGCTCTGCGATCATATTGGCATCCCAATCCCCCGCACCTTCGGACATCATGCCATTGGTCAACAGCGCTAAGCCACCCTTATCCCCTTCGCGTGCGGCACCCGCATCAAAAACCACCCGAATATCAACAATAGGAATTTCCGGCGACTCGACAAAATAAACCCGGACACCATTGTCCGTGGTCCAGTTTTGAATCTTCGGGGCGGCCCATAACGAATTAGCTGCAAATAACAATATAAAAACCAACAAGCCTTTAACGCCCATGACGACCTCCTGCCGTTGCTGCACCCGCATGCTGGGATTGTTTAATCGGTTGCGGCTCTAGCACAGCCACCGTCAAGGTATCATCGGTAAAATATTTCCGAGCAACCGCCTGCACCTGCTCTGATGTCACCGAATTAATATGACCCACATATTTTTCACCCAACTGCCACCCCAAACCAATCGTTTCTAATTTTCCAATCTGCATCGCTTGATAAAAAATAGAATCCCTTTCATAGACTTTACCTGCCACTACTTGCGCTTTGACTCGATCCAGCTCTTTTTCGGTCACTAATTCTGTTTTGATCTTATCAATTTGCTCCTTAATCGCCTCTTCTAACTGCTTGACATTATGCCCAGACGCCGGTGTACCATCGAATAAAAAGAGCTCTTGCTGCGGCGTATAGCTGTCATAACCCGCACCGACACTGGCAGCCACTTGATCTTCACGAATAATATGTTTGGCAAAACGCGCACTCGCACCGCCGTCTAAAATGCCCAACAATACTTCAGCTGCGTACGGCTCCCACGCTTCTTCTGCATCCAATACCGATGGAAACTTATACCCCATTAACAAATAAGGCACTTGAGCGGGCGCTTTTACCACAATGCGCCGTTCGCCTTTTTGCACAATTTCCTTGCGAGGTTTCACGGCCGGAACAGAACCCATTTCAATGACCCCAAAATATTTCTCTACCACCTTAAAAATATCCTGGTGATTCACGTCGCCTACGACCACTAAAGTGGCATTATTTGGCTGATACCAGCGATCATACCAGACTCGTAAATCCTCGGCTTGCATATGCTCCAGATCATTCATCCAACCAATCACCGGCGCATGGTACGGACTATTGAGGTAAGCAACTGCACTAAATTGCTCGTACATTAATGCTTGCGGGTTATCATCCGTGCGCATACGCCGTTCTTCCATCACAACCCTTATTTCTTTGGCAAATTCTTCCGCTTCCAATAAGACGCCTCGCATGCGATCCGCTTCTAATTCAAAACTCACATCGAGTCGACTTTTTTCCAGCTGTTGAAAATACGCCGTGTAATCCCGTCCGGTAAACGCATTCTCTCGCCCACCATTGGCCGCAATAATTTTAGAAAATTCCCCACTAGGATACGCGTTTGTCCCTTTAAACATCATATGCTCTAACACATGAGAAAGGCCGGTATCACCATTAACTTCATTCGAGCTTCCCACTTTATACCAAATTTGCGACACGGCCACCGGCGCTCGGCGATCCTCTTTAACAATAACTTTTAAGCCATTTTTTAGCGTGTATTCATGAATATTAAACTTCGGGTAATGTTTGATCTGATTGGTGGTTTCATCTGCATTCACCTTTATTTCGGTTTGTGCGTAGAGCAACGAGGATGTTGCAAGCACCCCCATACAAATCAACAATACATTGAAAAACATGAAAAAAAACTTTCTTTTCATTCGCTGGTCCCTAATTAACTAAAGCCTTTCGGTTAAAAAAAATGACGTAAAACGCAACACAGTGATAGGATATGAGATTTTAAGCACTAGGAATACCCCATAGCTATGTTTGGTTTCAATAAAAGTAAACAAGATAATAGTACTCAAGAAAAAAAGCCGACAAAAAAAAGTTTTTTCAGCAAACTGAAAAGCGGCCTACAACGCACTCGACAAAATTTCACCAATGGTCTGGCCAATCTCCTTTCCAATAGAAAGCAAATCGATGATGAAGTTCTTGAAGAACTAGAAACTTTACTACTTACCGCCGATGTTGGCGTCGAAGCCACTCAAGAAATCATCACCAACTTAACAGACCGCTTAGCACATAAACAGCTTCAAGAAGGGGACGAATTAATCACCGCCTTGAAAGAAAATATGGCATCACTGCTTGCACCGAGTAATATCCCTCTCAGTATAGACGGCAGCAAAAAACCCTTCGTCATTTTAATGGTCGGCGTCAACGGTGTTGGAAAAACAACCACCATCGGCAAACTCGCCAAGCGCTTGCTTGACGAGGGTAAAACAGTCATGCTCGCCGCAGGTGACACCTTCCGAGCCGCCGCTGTCGAGCAACTACAAGTCTGGGGGGAAAGAAATAACGTGCCGGTCATTGCGCAACAAAGCGGCGCCGATTCGGCCGCTGTGGTATTCGATGCATTACAAGCGGCTACCGCCCGAGGCATTGACGTATTAATCGCCGATACCGCCGGGCGCCTGCACACCCAAGTTAATTTGATGGAAGAACTCAAGAAAATTAAACGAGTCATGAGTAAAATAGACCTTGACGCTCCTCACGAGATCATGCTTGTGATTGATGCGGGTACCGGACAAAATGCTTTATCGCAAGCTCAACAATTTAGTGCGGCCGTTAATTTAACCGGCATTACCTTAACCAAACTCGACGGGACCGCGAAAGGTGGTATTATTTTCGCCATCGCTAAACAACTCGCCCTGCCCATTCGTTTTATTGGTGTGGGTGAAACCGCTGAAGATTTAAGACAGTTTGATGCAGATGAATTTATAGACGCATTATTATCCCATGATACGCCAAATAACGAAAGCCAAACGAACCTTTAATGATTCGATGTGAAAACGTACAAAAATGCTACACCGGCGGCCAAGATGCCTTAGTCAATGTATCTTTACACATTGAAAGAGGCGAACTTGTCTTTCTTACTGGGCATTCTGGCGCAGGCAAAAGCACCTTATTAAAACTGATCGCGGTATTAGAGCGTCCCACATCGGGCAACATTTACCTCAATAACGTCGATCTTTCGCTCATCCAGCGACGTAATATTCCACAACTGCGACGCCAAATTGGCATCATTTTTCAAAACCCTGCGCTGTTATATGACCGATCCGTATTTGACAACGCGGCTTTACCACTGATCATTTCAGGGTATCACCCCAACGACATTGGACGCCGAGTGCGCGCTGCCCTAGACAAAGTCGGTTTGCTCAAACGTGAACATGTCAATCCGGTCACCCTTTCCAGCGGTGAACAACAACGCGTTGGTATCGCCCGGGCCATCGTGGGCAAACCCTCGGTCATTCTCGCTGACGAACCCACGGGCAACGTCGACCCAACCCTATCTCGTGAAATCATGACATTATTTGAGCAATTCCAACAGGTCGGCGTCACTTGTCTCATTGCCACGCACGATTTAGAATTGATTCGCCACATGCCTTATCGACAGCTCCACTTAGACCATGGTGGCTTAGTGACACTCACACCGGCGGCGAACTAACAACCACTCAACAAAAAGCGATATCACAGAGCATCATGTCCCGAAAAACCAACACTCGAAAAGGCGCAACTTCATCGCATAGCGATACCACACGGGCGAATGATGGTCTCAATCCAACCAACCAACCAAAAAGCAAAGCCAATAATAAAAAAACGCGTGCTCGCTCTCGCTTCAAAGAATATCAACAACACCACCACTACGCCTGGCAAAGTTCCCTTATACGCGTCCGCCACGCCCCTATTGCTACTTTATTGACCGTAGTTGTCATCGCCATTGCACTCAGTTTACCCGCCGCATTGCAAATACTTATCAAAAACACCTATCAATTTAGTAACAGTTGGCAAAACAGCATGCAAATATCATTGTATTTGCACTTAGGGATCAGTGACGAAATCGCCTTAAAACTCAAACAGTCGATTGAGCAAAAACCCATCGTACAAAAAGTCGATTTTATCTCTAAAGAAAAAGCCTTAGAAGAATTCAAAAACCATTCAGGTTTTGCCGGTGCCATTGCCCAACTCGATGACAATCCATTACCTTCGGTATTAGTGGTTACGCCAAACATACCAAACCAAGATAACCTGGAAATTCAAAAATTATTTAAGCATTTGGCAACAAACCCTGCCGTAGAAACCGCACAAATGGACTTTGAATGGTTAAAGCGCTTAATGAGCCTCATCGCTATCATTAAACAAGTTGTTTTATTGATCACCCTATTTCTCATTTTCTCCGTCATTGTGGTTATCGGAAATACCATTCGACTGATGGGACAAAGTTATTTACAAGAAATAGAAATCAGCAAATTAGTAGGGGCCACTGATGCGTTTGTACGCCGCCCCTTTCTTTATACCGGTTCCTTATATGGTTTTGTGGGCAGTGTCTTTGCTTGCCTTTGCGTCACTGGCGCCGTGGCCTGGCTAAATGGCCCAGTTAATGAGTTGGCAGCGCTTTACCACAACGCATTTACTTTAATTAATTTAAGCCTGAGTGACATTGCCACCCTGCTTTGCCTCGGTATCGTACTCGGCTTTGGTGGCGCGTGGATTGCATCAAATCAATTTCTGAAGCATATGGATTAACGTCAATTAGCTAATCTGATGAAAACTACAATATTAAAAAGGAGTCCACCAACTGTGGTAAAATTTGCCAATGGTAGCGATACACGATGTAGCTTTTGCACCTCATTTGCTTATAAAAAAAGCACATTATACGATCAGTACTTAACAGCGTAATAATCTAAAGGAAAAATATAGTGACCAATCATTTGTTGCCAGCAGACCTCATAGGTCCGCAAGGCAGTATTGATGCTTACATCCACATGGTTAACCAAGTGCCTACTCTCAGCATCGAAGAAGAACGAGGGTTAACCAAACAACTGAGCCAGGAAAATAACCTGGATGCGGCACGCCAACTGGTATTATCACATTTGCGTTATGTAGTTTATGTGGCACGGGGATATAGTGGATATGGGTTACCCCAAGCCGACCTTATCCAAGAAGGCAATATCGGCTTGATGAAAGCGGTCAAACGTTTTGATCCCAGTCATGGCGTACGGCTTATTTCATTTGCCGTCCACTGGATTCGTGCTGAAATTCACGAATTCATCTTACGTAACTGGCGTATTGTCAAAGTTGCCACCACCAAAGCCCAACGCAAGCTATTTTTTAATCTTCGCAAAACCAAGAAACGACTCGGCTGGTTCACTCAGGAAGAAGTACAAGCCGTTGCCCAAGACCTAGGCGTCAGCCCAGAAACTGTGCTCGAAATGGAGCAACGACTCAGTAATCAAGATGCCTCATTTGAGGCCCATGCTGAGCAAGACGAACATAAGCATGAATATCAATCACCCGCCTCCTATCTGCAAGATGTCGCGGCAGACCCGGCCCATAAGCTGGAGAAAAGCGACTGGGAAGAACACACCACGAGTCGTTTGCACCGGGCACTCAATTCACTGGACGAACGCAGTCGAGATATCCTAGGTAAACGCTGGCTAAACAACGAAAAATCCACGTTACAAGATTTGGCTGATTTTTATAACATCTCCGCAGAACGCATTCGGCAATTGGAAAAAAATGCACTTAAGAAGTTGCAAAAATCATTAGATACTCAGCCTGACATAACATAACTGAAAAGCGGTCTTTGTTTCGCGCTTTCTCGATGCTAAGCGCGAAATCGCCCACCACCAACAAAAACCCATCGCAATAAACAGCTTCTAAAATCCGCCTACAAATAAAATAATTCTATGCATGAATTTATTTTATTAATAGGTCCATCCTCAATCCGCAACCTCAACACAGCTAACCTTTTAAAATTATTATATTTAATGACATAACAAAAGATGGGAAAAAGCGTCTCAGGAACTATTCAATGTATTAGCACTCGAACCGATTAACTGCTAACATAATATGTCAGAAAAGCTTCCATAATTTATTTTAAAGAGAGAAAACCTTGAAAAACAATCAGTTAACAGCAAGCTTAGCGGTGCCTCAAGGTAGCTTAGAGGCCTATATTGGCGCAACCCATCAGATTCCGATGCTGAGCTTGCAAGAAGAGCAAGCCCTTGCGCAACAATACCGCACAGAAAACGATATTGACGCCGCTCGCAAGCTTGTCATGGCCCATTTGCGTTATGTGGTGAGTGTCGCTCGTGGATATGCGGGTTATGGTTTGCCCCAAGCCGACCTCATCCAAGAAGGCAATATTGGACTGATGAAGGCTGTCAAGCGATTTGATCCTGACATGGGGGTACGACTGGTCTCTTTCGCTGTGCATTGGGTTCGTGCTGAAATTCACGAATACATTATACGCAATTGGCGTATCGTCAAAATTGCCACCACCAAAGCGCAACGCAAGTTATTTTTTAACTTAAGAAAATCAAAAAAGCGACTCGGCTGGTTTACTCAAGAGCAAGTTGCAGAAGTTGCCCAGCAGCTCAATGTGAGCACCGCCGAAGTACTGGAAATGGAAAAACGGCTCAGCAGCCATGACGCCCCATTTGACATCCCGCCAGAGACTCAGGACGATGTAAATAACGAAACCTTTGCTCCCGCCAGTTATTTAGAGGATAAAATGGCTGACCCGGCGACCCAGCTAGAATCCGCAGACTGGTCTGAGAATCGTGAGCAACTGTTGAATAACGCCTTAGCGACATTAGACGAGCGCAGCCGGGATATTTTAGCGAAACGCTGGTTAGCAGAGAGCAAAGCCACCTTGGTGGATTTAGCCAATCAATACCAAGTCTCTGCCGAGCGCATTCGACAAATCGAAAATAGCGCGCTGAAAAAATTAAAAAAAGCCATGTCTTAAAACCGATAGCGCATGGGTTATCAAATTGCCTATGCGCTCCTGGTCACATTTTGCAAAGCTGTGCGTCTAGCTCTACTCGCTCCTGCATAGCGCCATCAATTACACTCACTCCCATAACAACAAGTCCTACAGCCATTCGTAGAATAACTTCCCGGTTTCGCGTCTCGGTTTTATCTCCTGAGTTACCTAAAGCAACCGACTGTTGACGCCCTACCTCCGGCATCCATGCCATCATCAATCAGAACGTGTTCAACCTAGGCTTCCTTATCAACTAAACGATTGATATAAATAAACTTAATGTATTTAATAGGCCCCGTGCTATCTCAATGAGTCATGTTATAATGCCTCCTAAATGTATGTTTAAAAGGCTAAAAATAGACATGACGCAGCGTCAACCACTCCCTGTGGAGAAGTTATATCGGATTTGCGAGCCCACCTTATTGGGTTTTGAGACCACCGATGAATTACAAGAGCGATCCGAAAACATCAGACAAACGCGAGCACTCGAATCCGTCAAATTTGGTATCGGCATGCAAACCGATGGTTACAACATCTATGTGCTCGGAACAACAGGCGCGGGTAAATTTACTTTTATCAAGCAATTTTTAGAAAAACATGTCGCCCAGCAAACCACACCTTCTGACTGGTGTTATTTAAATAACTTTGCCGACCCCATACGACCTCATGCCTTGCAATTACCTGCCGGAAAAGGTAGCCAGCTCAAACAGAATTTAAATGAACTGATTGATGCCCTATTACACGCTATACCCGCCACGTTCGAAAGCACGACTTATCAATCCCAACTTAAAGCTCTCGAAGACAAACTGCTCAATCGTGAAGAAGAAGCCATCAATGTACTTCGCCAGCAAGCACTCAAACAGCAAATTGATCTGGTACACACCCCAACAGAATTTATTTTAGCGCCATTACACGGTGAAAAAATTATTGCCCCAGAAGAATACGAAAAACTGCCTCGTGAACTACGTGAGAAAACAGAGAAACGCATCGCTGAACTAGAATCACGTTTACAAGCCATCTTGCAACAAGTGCCAAAATGGCGCCAAGAAACCCAACAGCAAATCAAGCAACTCAATCGTGAAACCATTCTATTAGCCACAGGTTATCTCATCGACCAGTTAAAAACGAATTATCGAGACATACCTGACATCCAAGATTATCTCGAACAAATCCAAGACGACATCATCAAAAACATTGAAGGCATCAAGTTAAAAAACCAGTCCGAGTCCTTCGGTAAAAATAAAGAAGAAATCAAAGAGCGATTTTTAAGGCGATACAATATCAATTTGCTCATTGATAATAGCCAATGCCAAGGGGCTCCCATTGTTTATTTAGATAACCCCACCCATGACAACCTGCTAGGCTCCATAGAGCATCTTTCACAAATGGGGACTTTAGTGACGGACTACATGCTCATTAAAGCTGGCGCGCTGCATCGAGCCAATGGTGGTTATTTAATTATTGATGTACAAAATATATTATCTCAACCCCAAGCATGGGAAGCATTAACACGCACCTTATCCACCCATCGCATTCGCATCGAAACCTTAGGACAAATGTTAGGACTAATCCATACCGTCACACTGGAGCCTGAACAAATTCCACTGGACATTAAAGTCGTATTGTTAGGCAGTCCCCAAGTTTATTATTTGCTTTGTGAATACGACAAAGATTTTAGTACGCTTTTCAAAGTAGCTGCCGACTTTGACGATCAAATAGAGCGAACCGATGATTCTGTCATTGAATACGTTAAAGTCATTAATAATGTAATAAAACGCGATCAACTCTGTCCGTTTCACTGCAGTGCCGTCGCACGAATTATTGAACACAGCTCACGCCTTGTTGAAGATAGCGAGAAATTAGCCGCCCACATGGGAGATCTCATTGATCTTATCCGAGAAGCGGAATATTGGGCGAAACAACGCGAGCACAAAATAGTGGAAGCTGTTGACGTGCAAAAAGCGATTGATCAGCAAATTTTTCGCGCCAACCGCATCCACACCGAAATCAAAGAAGCCATTCTCAGAAATGCCGTCTTGATTCGTACAGAAGATTACCAAATTGGACAAGTCAATGGTTTATCGGTCATCGAGCTAGGCAATTTTTTGTTTGGCCAACCCTCTCGCATCACGGCCACCGCCCGATTAGGCGACGGTAAAGTACTAGATATTGAACACGAATCAGAGTTAGGTGGTGAAATTCATTCCAAGGCCGTGCTCATTTTATCCCATTACCTGAGTTCACATTACGTAAAACACCGCCCGCTCTCTTTATCCGCCAGTGTTGTCTTTGAGCAATCCTACGGCGATGTGGAAGGCGATAGCGCCTCTATACCAGAACTTTGCGCATTATTATCAGCGATTGGCAACATCCCCGTAAAACAGTCTATCGCCGTCACGGGTTCAGTGGATCAATACGGACAAGTGCAAGTCATTGGGGCTGTCAATGAAAAAATTGAAGGGTTCTTTGATATTTGCCAGGCACGTGGCTTGAATGGAAAACAAGGCGTCATCATCCCATGCGCCAATGAACAACATCTAATGCTTCGTCAAGATATTATTGATGCGGCCAAACAAAATTTATTCCATGTCTACACGATAAACACCATTGATGAAGCCATGGAACTGCTAACAGACTTACCCGCAGGTAGCAGAAATGATAACGACTGCTTTCCTGAGCACACCATTAATCATAAAATCGAAGCACAACTCATTCTTTTCGCCGATATCGCACAATCGCATCCGGATCAAACCATGGCTGGAGAAATAGATCATCAAGAGGAAAACGAACACAAACAGAAATCTGATTCAGATCCTGATCAGCCCACATTAATTTTTAGATTATGGAATCGTGCGCTCAGCATTTTTTCCAGGAATTAAAAATGTTGTTACTGGCTCTCGTTCCCACAGCCCAGCAACGGCGGAGCTCTGGGAACGCAGCAATCAGCAAACTGCGATTGCTATAACCGACCGGCGCTAGCAACCAAATTAAAAAATTAAGAGGTATAAACACGCTGCCATTATTTCGCATCCAACCTCGCCCAAACCCTACGCTTAACCAAATAGAAAAGCACGGTTAACAGAATGAGATAGGCGATAACATAAAACCCCGTGGTATATCGCTCTTGGGCATGAGGATCAGCAGTCCATTGCAAAAACGATGCAACGTCTGCAGCTTTCGCTCTAAGGAGCGATTTTTCTTGCTCGTTAGCTTGCACAGAATAAGCGAAAGGGTCAGGCATTTTAGTGCCCGAGAATAATCGATTATCAATCGTTCCGTCCGCTTTTTTTTCATAGCTCAATAACAAAGAATAAATGTACTGAGCACCTCCCTCATACGCATAGGCCGCCATGGATAAATCGGGCGGATGCATGCCAAACACAGTCTGCGTAGCCTCCGCTGTCATCATACTACTTAGTGGATCAAAAAGCTGTCGGTCACGCTGTAGTCGACGAATGTCATCTTCTGTAAAGCCCACTTGAGTCAAGCTATTATATTTCACATATTTTAGACTATGGCACATCATGCATAGATTAGTAAAAACTTCCGCGCCTCGTTGTAATGTTGCCTCATCGGTTTGCAGATCAAAATCTAACAGCGCACGATCACCACTTGCCCAAACAAACGTTGGGCTTGCGTACAACAAAGCACTCGCGAGTATCAGCTGAGCCATTAATCGCATTATTTTTTTACCTTGGCTAATTGTTCCGCTTCTGATGCCATCATGTCTTCAATTTCCTTAGGCAACCCACGTTTACGCAGCCACGCCTCTTCTTTCTTTGACATTAAAGGCAATAACAAAAACAATCCGAAATAAATGAAGGTCGCCACCTGACCAACTACCGTTAACAAGCCTTCTGGTGGTTTCGCCCCAACATAAGTGAGTACCGCCACGTCAATAGCAAAAACGTAGAACATGGCTCGATACCAAGGCCGATATTTCGCGCCACCCGGTATCTTTGAACGATCAATAAATGGCATCATGGCAAAAATCAAAATTGACAAACCCATGGCCACAACGCCGCCTAACAAATCAGGGATGGAACGCAAAATGGCATAAAACGGTAAAAAATACCATTCCGGCACAATATGTTCAGGTGTCTTCAAAGGATTGGCGGGTATATTATTGGCAGCTTCAATAAAAAGATTAGGACCGAAAAACACGAACAAACAAAAAACGGTTAAAAATACACCCAAACCATAAAGATCCTTTACTGTAAAATACGGATGGAATGGAATATTATCCTTGTCCGCCAAATTGATGCCCGATGGATTACTACTACGTACCATATGAAGTGCCACCAAATGGATGATGACACCCCCAGTAATAATAAAGGGAAACAAATAATGAAGTGCGAAAAATCGCGTTAACGTCGCATCACCTACCGCATAATCACCACGCAACCAAATAACAATTTCATCGCCAATAAAGGGAGTGGCGCGAAATAGATTGGTAATCACTTGCGCGCCCCAATACGACATTTGCCCCCAAGGTAACAAATACCCCATAAATGCCGTTGCCATGAGCAAAATCAACAACACTTGGCCAGTCCACCACATCAATTCTCGTGGCGATCGATAGGAACCGTAATAAAGTGTGCGAGCCATATGAATAAAAATGACCGCAAAAAAAGCCGATGCGCCGGTAGAATGGAGATAACGAATCAACCAACCGTAATTCACATCTCGCATAATGTGTTGCACAGAATCAAACGCTAGCGCTGCATCAGGCTTATAGTGCATCGCCAAAAAAATACCGCTAATAATCTGTAGCACGAGTACGATGCCGGCTAAAAAACCGAAATTCCACCAATAACTCAAATTACGCGGCGTCGGATATTCCGTCAGCTCGTCCTTAACAAATTTTGTCATCGGAAAGCGTGCATCAATCCAGTTTATCAAGCGGTTCATAGCTAAAACCTCGTTAAGCTTCGCCAATAACTAATTTTTTATCGGAGATAAAGTCGTAAGGCGGTAATGCTAAATTGGTGGGAGCTGGGCCACGAAGAATTCGCCCGCTATTATCGAACACGCTACCATGGCAAGGACAAAACCAACCGGCATCTTGGCGGTTAGGTACACATCCTAAATGCGTGCATACCCCCACCACCACCAACCACTCCGGTTTTTTGACACGTTCTTGATCGGCTTGCGGATCTTTTACTCCCGCAGAATCAGCCATGCTGGCAATTTGCTGATCAGTTCGATGTAAAACAAAAACCGGCTTTCCCTGCCAAGCAATGGTTTTTGCACTGCCAAGTTCTATGCCATTTAAGTCAACTTCGACTTTAGCTTTAGAAAGCACATCCTGACTTGGATTCATGCTATTGATGAATGGCCAAGAAGCCGCAGCGATACCTGCTCCTGCCACGACACCAGTAGCCACAGTCAAAAAGTCTCGCCTGTCAGGATTGTCAGGATTGTCAGAAATTTCGGGAACACTCGATTGTTTATCGTCGCTCATTGGCTCTCACTTTTGCAGCACAAGACCACGCTTAAATATAACGTATAGTTTAGATGCAAATAGACAATTTTTTAAATTATTTTAACGACGAAAAATACGCGGCAATATCAACAATGTCGGCATCGCTCAAATTTTTTGCCATAGAAGCCATAATGGGATTATTACGATTACCGTCTTTATAATCTTTAATCGCTTTTGCCAAATAAACTTCTTTTTGACCTGCTAAATTCGGCACATCCGGTGTCAAACTGATACCATCCGCACCATGGCAACCACCGCATAAAGTGGCTTTAGTTTTACCTGCAACAGCATCTGCGGCGTAAACGGAAGAAAAGAAACAAGATAAAACCAGGGTGAATAATAAAGCATATATCGATTTGCTCATCGCACTATCCTTTGTAATCACAAGTTCGAATATTAGTGTACCTTAATATATCGAACCAGTAAATAAACTTGAAAAAAATTATCGCAGCAAAACCTATAAAACAGTAAAGTAAACTGCGTCTGATTTCGACGAATCAATGACGAAAATGCCTAATACCAGTAAACACCATAGCAATGTTATGTTCATTAGCCGCATCAATCACTTCCTGGTCTCGCATCGAACCACCAGGTTGAATCACCGCCTTCACACCCGCATCAGCTGCCGCATCAATACCATCACGAAAAGGAAAAAACGCATCAGAAGCCATCACTGAGCCTCTCACCTCAAGTGCTTCATCAGCCGCTTTTATATTAGCGATTTTAGCACTGTATACGCGACTCATTTGCCCTGCTCCCACGCCAATCGTTTGCTGCTGTTTGGCGTAAACAATCGCGTTGGACTTCACCATTTTTGCCACTTTCCAGGCAAACAACAAATCGCTAAATTCCTGCTCCGTCGGTGCCCGAGTACTAACCACACGCAGATCGTCCCGTTGCACATTGGCTTGGTCACAATCTTGCACCAACAAACCACCGACAATGCGCTTATAATCACAATATGGCACGCTTGTTTGCTGCTGCCAATAGCCCGTTACCAACACCCGCACATTAGGCTTTGATGCCAGCACAGCTAATGCATCTTCAGCCACTTCAGGTGCAATCATAACTTCAACAAATTGCCGTTTTATGACTTCTTGCGCCGTTGTTTTATCAAGCTTGCCGTTAAACGCAATAATCCCACCAAAGGCCGAAGTAGGATCCGTACGATAAGCCCCGTCATAAGCCGCAAACAAATCATCGCACATAGCAACACCGCAAGGATTGGCATGCTTGACAATAACACAAGCTGGCCGCTCAAATTGCTTCACACATTCCAGCGCCGCATCAACATCCGTTATGTTATTAAAAGACAACATTTTGCCTTGTAACTGCTGCGCCGAAGCAACACCGATCGGCGTATTGACAGACTCGTGGTAAAACGCAGCTTCTTGATGCGGATTTTCGCCGTAACGTAAATCCTGTTTTTTTTCAAATTGTAGGTGATACGTTTTAGGAAATTTAATCTTGTCACCAGAAGGTGCAATACATGCCAAATAATTGGCAATCGCACCATCATAGGTCGCCGTATGCGAAAAGGCTTTTTGCGCTAAATAGAAGCGCGTTTCACGGGAAATATCCCCCTGATTTTGAGCAAGCTCATCCAAGATTATTGAATAATCATCAGGGTCCACCACGACCGCAACATCCGCATGATTCTTAGCCGCAGCCCGCAGCATAGCAGGCCCACCGATATCGATATTCTCAATGGCTTGAGCAAAGCTGCAATCTGGATTTTCGACAGTTTTTTGAAAGGGGTATAAATTGACAATCACTAAATCGATCGCAGCAATACTATGCGCTTTCATGACTTCATCATCCACACCACGACGCCCTAAAATACCACCGTGAATTTTAGGATTGAGAGTTTTCACTCGGCCATCCATCATTTCAGGAAAACCCGTGTATTCGGAAACTCCTGTAACTTTAATATGATGTTCCGATAATAATTGCGCAGTACCTCCGGTCGATAAAATCGCGACCCCCATTGCATCCAAATAAGAAGCTAATTGGACGATACCTTGCTTATTAGAAACACTAATAAGCGCTTGCTTGATGATAGACATAAACAAAACTCAGGAAAAATATTGAAATAAATTTGGGTTAAATAAACTAATACCTAAGGCATATCAGCAACGCATACAATACTAGCGTTGATACACGAGGCAAACCAATTATGAACCCATGAAGGAATAAGGCGATCTGCGGTATGAAACTACAAGGAGACCCATAATATCGTCACAATAGCCCACGGCTCAGAATGCATCCATCACACCAATCACAAGCTAGAGTCAACAGCACAATGCGACTATAAAATAGTCATCCCCTCATATGCTCGCAACGAAACGGGCCTGTTTAGTTGGTGACGTATATCATTAAGCACTGAACGACAACAACAAAGCACACTGTTTCATCAAGGCACAGCCGATTTACGCCCACAAATCAGTAAACCGCTTCGCCGCGAGCCTGAGATTGTAGTAACACGCTCTAATGTAAGGCATCAACCACCTAACCATCGATCAATGCACTTCTCTCATGTAAAATGAAAGAAAGATTTAGCAACAGCCTAATAGCACGATATACCAAACATTCGCACTTAGTGCGTGCGATTACTCTATAATTGAGTACTATTTATTACATCACATTTACTGCCGATACGACAAAACGGGGTTTCTAAGGCAATGATGGTGTGACGCAACGGTTTAGATCAATCTAAACCGTGTAATCGCAACTTCTTGCGTAAAGTCCCTCGATTGATGCCCAATATTTCGGCAGCTTGGGTTTGGTTACCACGCGTGTGACGAAGTACTGTTTCCAGTAAAGGTCGTTCGACTTCCCCTATGACCATTTGGTACAAATTGGTAATCTTATGACCTTCCAAATCCGCCAAATACGCCCGAAGCGCTTCCTTAACGCTTTCGTTAATGGTTTCTTTTTTGGAGCCATCGTTAGTTTGTAAAGACGTAATTTCCGCTGTGTTGTTACCAGCTAATCCGGTCATGCCGCTTTTTCACCTTCTGCTATTAATTGACCAAAAAATTGAGTTACCAATGCGAATTGCTGTTCTGCCGTCTCTGCTCGGTTCACAATTCTCTTCAATTGTTGACCCGAAGGTAAGAGATGGCTATACCAGCCAATATGCTTTCTAGCGATACGTCCGCCAAGGAACTCACCATAAAAATCATACAAATTTCTTAGGTGCTCGCAAAGCACGTTTTGCACTTCTTCAAAACCAGGCTTCGATAGTTGCATACCCGTTTCAAGAAAATAATTCATTTCTCGAAAGATCCACGGATAACCTTGTGCAGCACGACCAACCATCACCGCATCTGCACCCGTATAGTCTAAAACAAATTTTGCCTGTTGTGCAGAGTTTATATCACCATTAGCAATAACAGGAATAGAAATCTGCGACTTTATTTCGGCAATGGTATCGTATTCAGCACTCCCTTTGTATAAACATGCTCGAGTTCGACCATGAACCGCGAGTGCCTGTATACCGGCTTGTTCAGCTATGCGAGCAATCTGGCATCCATTTTGGTTAGCTCTATCCCACCCAGTCCTTATTTTCAATGTAACAGGGACATCAACTGCGTTAACAACAGAATCAAGAATTTTACCAACTAATGATTCGTTCTTTAACAAAGCCGAACCCGCCGCAACATTGCAAACCTTCTTTGCAGGACAACCCATATTAATATCTATGATTTGCGCGCCGTTATCAACATTCATCTTTGCCGCTTCGATCATCGCACTCGGATCGGCTCCCGCGATTTGCACTGATCGCGGTTCACTTTCACCTTCAAAATCCAAACGGCGACGCGTTTTTTCTGTCTTCCAAAGTCGACGGTCAGATGTCACCATTTCAGACACAACCAAACCAGCACCATAGCGTCGACAAAGTTGACGAAACGGTCGATCGGTTATACCTGCCATTGGTGCAAGTAACACATTACTTGTCAACAGAAATGGACCAACACGCATGTTAAGATTAATGTTTCCACGAAAAAAAGGAATCACATCATAACTATTTCGCTCGTATTATGAAAGACTTCTTTGCATAAAAATTCATCTTATGCTTTTTTTTTATAAAAGAACACAGATACATTAAAAACTTTGTCATATTGTGGTATAAGTCTTACCGGTTAGATCAAAAAAAGAACGATATTGACAGTTTCACCCATATTCACAATGAACATAGCCGAAGTATGGCAAAAGAGAACCATTAATTTCCAAGGAAATAAAAACCGCAATGAAAGATCAAAAAAAGACAGTTTGTCGATTGCCTCCTCAAGTTTTGATCATAATTCAAGCGAATATATCAAACAGGGGGCAAATGCTGAAGTCTAAAAAAGCAGATAGGATTAAAGAACAGGAGAAATTGCATACTTAGTCGCTAAACTCAAATTGAAACAAACAAATAAAAACATTTCAACGAAAAGTGAATTCAAAATTGACCGCTTCCTCCCCTGGATCAACAATTTCCAACATAATTCTCACTGGTATATTTACCGGCATCCCCTCTTCTATAACCACTTCTTTCCCTAAATATTCACTGGGCTGAAAAGGGCGCTGAGCAATCAATTCATCGTTTAACCCCGAAAAGCTCATGACTAATACTGGATAAGGTTGAATGAAATCCGCTTTATTGATAATAGTTGCAGTAATCAACAGGGCATTCTTTGACTTAGGGTGCGACCTGACATCACGATTCAGTAACTCAACTTGACTAATATTTCTAGGATCTTCACAGCTTTTGAATGGACGAATTACAGCACACAAGGCATCAACCACAGGCATTGCCGCAGGATATTCTGCCAATTTTTCTCGGTTGGTGTACACCAATTGGCCGATTAAAAGTATGAGCAAAAAACAAACAACACCCCCCCAAATAATCCTCCTAAGCCAGTTCGTCGATTGCTTTTGTGGTTCCCCACCCAGCTCTTCCAAAACAAATCGATCCGGCGCATGGGTAAGCTCAGCCCCATTATCTTCTTCGGTTTGTTTGATGTTTTTTTGTGACTTGATCTCTGATGTCTGCGCCTTATTCGCAGACAACGCCTCCTCAAACGACGCGGTAGCATCGCTGGTGATCTGCTCGTCCTGAACTTTCTGAGAGATCGATTTATCATCAACCTCATCATCGTCGAAGGCTTCCAACTTTGAAATCGTCGTAGGCACACGAAAACTCTGATCACCTGCATCAAAATCCAACGCAGAGAGCTCGCTTAATAATTGTTCATCTGCTGCTTGCTGTTTTTTATCATCGGCAGGAATATCTAGCGCATCATCAGAGTCTAAAAACTCTTTTAGCGCAGCCATATCTTCTTCGAAGCTTGATCCACCTTGTTGAGTAGAATGATTTAAGCTCTCAATATCCTTATCTTCGGGATCTAATGACTGCTCGGCAGGCAGAACAAACTGGTTAGACTCGTGCTCTGGAGCCAACGTATGCTGTATATCTTTGTCATTTTGATCAATTAGCCCATTCTGCTCAACATACCCATCGGTTAGATTACCAACGGCGGAAAAAACAGTATTGCAACGTCCACAGCGCACTTTTCCTTGCGCTGCGTTTAATTGTTCAGCGGTCACCTTAAAAATTGTTGCGCAATTAGGGCATTCCGTGTACATATTTTAATCCAGTTTCGTATAAAATATTAAATCAACACTGACCTTCCAGCCATAATCCTAAAACCTCAGCCAATCCACAGCACACCGTATAATCCCTTAGCCACGTTGCTAGATTCACAGAATGATAAAACCGAGTTTACTAATTTGATTTTACAGAAGTTTTCTTCGCACAATAAAATAACAAACGGCTATAAAATAGAAAAATCTTTATAAATCAAACCTGTTATAGATTGATGACTAACTGGTTACCAATATCGGTACGATAATAATAAACTTGACAAGTCGGATTTTCAAAACCTGTTATCGGGTAAAATAGCGTATTTGTTATCACCAAGTTGGTTGGAACCGTGCTTTTATATAATCAGAACTCGCGTAAAAATCAGCGGACCTCGTGCTTTTCAAACCAACATTTCCCACACCCGAGCCTACAAAATATAGCTGCCAACTCCCCTACTTTTTTATTTTTGTCCCACCAAGCAAACACCATTCATTTTTTCGACGTATCAAATCCATAGTAAAATAATCATTATAGGTTTTGATCACCTCATCAGCTTGATCAAAAAGAATTCCAGATAATACAATTTCGCCACCAGGAAGCACATAACTCGACAAATTTTCCGCAAGCGAGATCAATGGATTCGCCAATATATTCGCCATCAATACATCAAACTGTCCGCCACAAAATCCACTGGGTAGCATCACCGAGAGCTTAGACTCAACCTCATTTGCTTTCGCATTGGCCATGGTAGCCTGCAGCGCTTGCGGATCAATATCAATCGCATCGACTGATTTCGCGCCGAGCTTTAGTGCTGCAATACTTAAAATACCTGAACCGCAACCATAATCAACTACCTGGCAGCCAGGTACTAAATAGTTATCTAACCATTCCAAGCATAATGCCGTTGTTTCATGAGTTCCCGTACCAAATGCCAATCCCGGATCTAAGCGAATGTTAACTGCATTCGCCTGTTTGATTTCATAGACCGTTGGTACAATCCATAACCGCTCCCCAAACTGCATGGGTTTAAAATCATCCAGCCACTCACGTTCCCAAACTTTATCGGCGAGCTTGGCGAGGTGATACTCAGGAAGTGGCTTTGGGTGCAATAATTCACCAAGCCCCGTCAACAGCGCAGCAGAGTCTACCGTGGTTTCAAATAAACCAATCACTTTGGTTGTCGCCCATAATGGAGCCTCACCAAGTGCCGGTTCAAACACTGGCCCACCTTGCGATTCCTGCATCGTCACTGCCAGTGCTTCCGCATTTTCTAAAAACTCAGCAACCGCCTGAGCATCATCAATATCTACATCGAAAACGATCTGTAACCATGCCATAAGACAATATATTGCCCACTAAGATTTTGCGTTATCCTGGCATAGCACAAACGATGCAATGCTGCTAACAGCAAATAAATTTTAAAATTAATTCAAAAAGGAAAAGCACAACCTCTGCACATCACAAGTACAAAGATTGAATCTATCTCAATGTTAGTTTTCTAATTTTTTTTCGAGATAGTGAATGTTAGTACCGCCCGCCAAAAAACCGGCATCTTTAAAAATATCTTCATGCAATGCAATATTGGTCTTAATACCATCAATCACGATTTCATTAAGCGCATTACGCATCCGAGCCAATGCCGACTCCCGGGTATCACCATGAGCAATAAGTTTACCAATCATTGAATCGTAATAGGGAGGCACAAAATAACCATTATAAATATGCGACTCCACACGAATCCCCGGCCCACCCGGCGCATGAAACTGGCTAATGACGCCAGGAGACGGCATAAATGTCCTTGGATCTTCGGCATTGATACGGCATTCCACGGCATGGCCCCGCATATGAATATCGTGTTGTTGGTAGCCAATGGATTCACCCGCCGCAATACGAATTTGCTCTTTCACCAAATCAACCCCGGTGACCATTTCTGTCACAGGATGCTCAACTTGTAAACGGGTATTCATTTCAATGAAATAAAACTGACCATTCTCATACAGAAATTCAAAAGTCCCTGCGCCCCGATAACTAATTTGACGACACGCAGCGGCACAACGCTCACCCATATCTTGCCGTATTTCCACACTAATGCCTGGCGCCGGCGCTTCTTCTATCACTTTTTGATGACGGCGTTGCATGGAACAATCACGTTCGCCTAAATGTATCGCATTACCCTGGGTGTCTGCTAATACCTGAAATTCAATATGGCGAGGATCTTCTAAAAATTTTTCCATATAAACCGTATCATTACCAAATGCGCTTAACGCTTCTGATTGAGTGAGCGAAATGGCATTTAATAGCGCGGCTTCACTGCGCACAACCCGCATGCCTCGACCACCTCCCCCACCTGCCGCTTTAATAATCACAGGGTACCCAATCCCTTTTGCAGTACGTAAATTTGCATCGGGATTATCTGTTAATGGACCATCCGAACCGGGTACACACGGTACGCCTGATTCTTTCATGGCCTTAATGGCTGACACTTTATCGCCCATTAGGCGAATCGTATCCGGCCTGGGACCGATGAAAATAAAACCACTGGACTCCACTCGCTCGGCAAAATCAGCATTTTCTGATAAAAATCCATAACCGGGATGTATCGCAACGGCATCAGTCACTTCTGCAGCACTAATCAGTGCCGGAATATTCAGATAACTTTCATTAGACGGTGCCGCACCAATACATACTGATTCATCTGCTAAGCGCACGTGCTTTAAATCTCGATCAGCATCCGAATGCACCGCAACGGTTTTTATCCCCAACTCCCGGCACGCACGCAATATCCGTAAAGCGATCTCACCGCGATTCGCTATCACAATTTTATTTAACATAAACAAACTCTAAAAATTTGGAAAAACACGCTATTACCATCATAAAACAGCATCCGCAACCGTCCCGAAAGTATTTGCCTTGCGCACTTTTAATAAACGTGCTTATCGATAAAATCGAAAGATGATACAAACAGCCAAAGACAGTCAGTTTTACACTTCTTGTTCAGAAGTGCATTATCAATGAGCAACAGCACGGTGTTTTAATCGATTGGAAGCGTAACAGCTAATGGTTTCACTCAATGGCAAACATAGGTTGCCCGTATTCAACTGGCTGGCCATTTTCTGCCAAAATCGCGCTAATAACACCTGACTTATCCGCTTCGATTTGATTGAGAATCTTCATCGCCTCAATAATACATAGCGTATCACCCATGCTCACCCGCTGACCAATATCAACAAAAGGTTTCACGCCCGGTGACGCAGCTCGATAGAAAGTGCCGACCATGGGGGAGCTCACAACATGCCCTTTAATCTCATCTTCTACAGCCACTTCAGGGGACAGTGGCGTACTTTTCTCAGGTACACCGACAGACGCAACAACAACAGGGGCCGCCGGAGCAGCCTGCAAATGGCGGCTAATTCTAACGGATTCCTCGCCTTCATGAATCTCAATTTCTGATACGCCGGATTCCTCTAGCAGTTCAATCAGTTTTTTGATCTTTCGTATATCCATCGTTACGATAACGCCCTCGCTTCTAAATATTTTACGCCAGCACGAACCGCCAATTCGTATCCCATTGCGCCCAACCCGGTAATCGTTCCTATTGCGATATCAGAAAAATAAGAATGATGACGAAAAGATTCTCGCGCATGCACATTAGATAAATGCACTTCAATAAAAGGGATCCCGATGGCTAACAACGCATCACGTAACGCAATACTTGTGTGGGTAAATGCAGCTGGATTAAATATGATAAAATCAATGTTTTTGGCTTTCGCCGCATGAATCCGGTCAATGAGCTCATACTCGGCATTGCTTTGCAGCGTTTCGAAACCATAACCTTGATCCGCTAGCAACAACTGCAACGCCTCATTGATGGCTTGCAAACTCAATTGACCATAGTGTTTGGGCTCCCGATCACCTAATAAATTTAAGTTAGGCCCGTTTAAAACCAGAATCGTCTTCATATTAAAAATATTATTTCGTTATTTCTAACCGACGTTGGGCAACATAACATGCTCAGCATGGTCACCAGTAATCATTTCACATCGTATCTTCCAGCTGATATTGAAATCCGCAATTCATCAGCTGTTCTAATTAAATAGCACTCACTATGCCTTTTGATCTTGCACCATCCGGATTAGCTAAACGCAAAGTCGGATATGAAAACTGCCATTCGATGGCAATCCTGAGTACAATTACACGTTTACTCGGTATAAATAGGGATGTAAAGATAATGGCGAATTGTGCATGAGTTACCATTAGATGTCCAGACTTTTAGCGACATTCGCGACAATTCACGTTTTTTAATGAAAGATATTTTAATGGTGTTAGTGTGTGGCTCAGCCTAAAAAACATATCTAGCCACAAAACTCACTCGGTCAATGTGCAGCAGTGTTTAAATAAAGAACAGTAAATCGAAAATAAATCATAGCAAGACGGCGCTTGCTTACATGATAAAGACAAATAGTAACGTAATTTGTTAAAAAAATCAGAAAAACGCTTTGTTTCGATCACTTCCAGATTAAAATATTCGAAGAAAAAATCAAAGTAAATGCTTTATCTGTTGCTCAGCTTGTGCCTGAGTCAACTCACCTCGATGCATGTTAATAATATTTTTGTTTTTATCAATAATTACCGTATAGGGCAATGCGCCAAATCGATTACCATAGGCGACAGACACACGTTCTGCCTGTTTGCCACCCACCAAGATCGGATACTCAACGCCCAAGGTATCAACAAAGTCTTGCACTTTATCCGTTTCATCCAACGCAATGCCAATAAACTGTAAACCTTGTGCTGCATATTTTTCCTGCAGCGCAATAAATGCAGGCATTTCTTTGCGACATGGAGGACACCAAGTCGCCCAAAAATTAACCACCAGGACTTTACCATCCCATTCGCTCACTTGCCTCAACCTACCTTCCAAGTCGGGCAAAGAGAACTCAGGACGAAGTTTATTCGCTGATGTTAATGCAGCTGCATCGGCTATCGTTGACTCATCGGCGTGCTGCTGAGTTGAACGACCCGCATAAAAGCTGGTAACGGCAACCAGCACCATACCCAATAAAACAATAATCGTCAGTTTAGATGCTTTCATTGCTGTTATTGATTTCAAGACGGCACATCAAAAGCTTGTTGAATGTGTCGGCTAAAATCTTCCGCTTTCATAAAACCAACCACTCGATAAGCAGGTTTTTCTTGACCATCTAACCCAAAAAACAAAATGGAGGGGGGGCCGAACAAGTTAAATCGCTTTAACAAAGCCTTGTCATCATCATCATTGGCTGTCACATCGGCTTGCAACAATAAACCTTGCTCCATAATGCTGCGTACTGAGGGATCAGCAAAAGTGTAACGCTCCATTTCTTTACACGACACACACCAATCTGCATAAAAATCCAACATTACCGGTCGCCCTTGAGCATTCGCCGCCTGAATGGCGGCATCTAATGCCGCACTGGTTTTAACGACTTTAAAGTCCACCTCATGCGTACTTGCCTGACCATTAACTGAAGTCTGATTCGCCAATGACAGACCTCGCAAAGGCTGCAAGACATCACCACCGCCTGTCGCGACGCCAACAATCAACAAGCCACCATAAATAAGGATTACCAACCCAGTACCTTTCCATAACTTATGCCAGCCACTGCTATTTGCCTCAAACTGGCTCAAAGCCCCCATATAGATAGCAGAGATAATTAGTAGAGCTGCCCATAGCATCATTGAAACAGCTATCGGTAAGATACGCTCCAACATCCAGATCGCTACCGCTAACAGCAAAACACCGAACACGGCTTTAACCGCATCCATCCAAACGCCAGCCTTAGGAAGCAATTTACCCGCCGATGCTCCGATGACAATTAACGGTGCGCCCATCCCCAAACTCAGCGCAAACAATGCCATGCCCCCCAGCCAAGCATCACCGGTCTGCCCAATATAAATTAACGCGCCAGCCAAGGGGGCTGCCACACAAGGACCCACAATCAAAGCCGATAAAAACCCCATGATCGCCACACCGGCTAATTTCCCGCCTTCTTGCCGGTTACTCAGCTCAGATAACTTACTTTGCCAACTGGCAGGTAACTGCAAATCATAAAAGCCAAACATGGATAATGCCAACAGCACAAAAACCACACTAAAGACACTGAGAACCCATGGATTTTGGAACATCGCTTGTAAATTTTCCCCAAACAAGCCTGCGAAAATTCCTGCTACCGTATACGTCAACGCCATGGCTAATACATATACAATAGACATCACTAATGCTTTTTGAGTAGTGACTTGCTTGCCTTGCCCCACGATAATGCTCGATAAAATGGGAACCATGGGAAAAACACAAGGCGTAAAAGATAATAACAAACCAAAACCAAAAAAGGTAAGGACCACTAACCACAGACTGTCACTTGCCAATGATTGCGCTATCTGATCTTGCTCGGAAATAAGTACAGGATTGTTGGTTTGCCCACCAACACCTGCAGAAGATAGACTGACAAGCGATTGAATATCACCGGCGGGTAATGACAGTGCCATTTTTTTGGTTGTCGGCGGATAGCAAAAACCGTCATCAGCACACCCCTGAAAATTGGCAACCAAGGTTACTTCTTGGACGGCTGACGAACTTCGCGCCACTGGAATAGGAATCACGGCTTCATCGTAGTACACCACCATGTCCCCAAAAGCTTCATCAAATTTACGTTTTCCCTTGGGAAACTGAGGCTGTGCTAATTGAATATCCGGCGCATTTTCCAGCTCAAAGGAAAACTTATCTCGGTACAAATAATATCCGTCTTCGATCTCCCAGGTGGCTAAAATGCGATTACCATCCAGCCCCTCTGCAGTAAACACAAAGGCTTCATCCGGGGGTAAAAATTCTTTTTGATTACCAATCAAGCCTAGGCTTTGACCAATTTTACTCAGCAAAGAAGAAGAATTATTGACCGCAGAAGACGCAGGTAAATCTAGCGCTTCTGGCGGCGGCATCACAATACTCACCTCTTTAGTTTGGGGTGGATAACAAATGCCAATATCTGCACAACCTTGCGAGGTCGCCTTTAATATAAAGCTATCAGCGCTATTCGTGCCTCTGAGCAGCGGTATGTCAATAGCAACTTTATTTCGGTAGGATTCAATTTTTCCAAAAAACTCATCTTCCTTCAATTTGCCTTTTGGAAAAATCGCCGACTCAATGGATATATCTGCCGCCTCGGTGACAAATTTAAATTTGTCCCGGTATAAATAATAACCTTCTGCAATTTGCCACTCTGCCCGAATCGTATTAGCATCCAAGGCGTAGGTCTTCAGCGAAAATGCTGCATCGGGATGGAGAGGCTCTTCATCACCATCTTGAGCAAAGGGAGTGGAGGAAACCAACAAAAAGAACAACAACACAGACCAAAACGTAATTTTCATGATGCCTCTACTACCTTAAATATCCAGGAAAAATAACGCGATAATTCACCAACAATTGGGACTATTGGTAGATTTGGAAGTTCATAACAGTGCGTGACGCCAACCCGGTAATATGTCCCACTGCATTGTTTTCACCAAGCTAAATAATTACCCCTCGAATCACGCACGCCAAAAACACATCATTAAATTGACAACAGCACGACAAGCTCTCTATCCACTGACGCAGACTAAGCCAAATAATTACCAGCCCAACAACACAAACCTATCGTCATGCCTTATTTTGGCCATTTTACTATTTTCTTTAGCCAAATCATTCACCCCAGGATTCCGTCCCCCACCCTAATACAGTATAGTGACCAAAGGATGGTCCAAATCAATGGGAGAATCATCATGTTCCGCCTGCTTTTTGTTCTATTTATATTAATTCCAATACTAGAAATTTACTTATTAATACAGGTGGGTGGTATTATTGGTGCGCTTCCCACCGTGTTGATTGTCATTGCAACGGCGATAATCGGTGCTTTTTTATTACGATTACAAGGCATATCCACGCTACAACGTGTGCAAACAACGCTCAGCCAAGGCGAAATTCCTGCCGTTGAGCTGATGGAGGCAGTTATCTTGCTGGTCTGCGGAGCGTTGCTATTAACCCCTGGTTTTTTTACGGATGCCGTTGGATTCCTGGGACTGCTTCCCTACACGCGCCGACTTTTCATTTTTTGGCTAATCAAACGTATTGGAATTCATGCTTCCACCCCAGGCGTCCCAAGAAACCACTCGCAGCCCAAAATCATCGAGGGAGAATACCGCCGCGAGGATTAAACCATATTAAAAAAATTTAAACACAGCACCATACCCACAAAGGAGCGGTTAGATTCGATAATTTGACAAATCCAATTGAAAGCCTCTTGATTTTCTCACACCTAGCCCACATCTTTGTTTGTCCTCAAAGGCAGTCCTGAAGAAAGTAGTTCAAGCTCCGGTTTTTTAAGGTGGTTTTTTTAATTTAATTGCATCTTAGGTCTTGACACTAAGAATTTCCTGACTATCATTAGCACTCATAAAGGGAGAGTGCTAATGCATAAACTAGTTATTTTATAACGCATATCAAACTGCACTCTTTAAATTTTAACATTTTGTATGGTTGATCAAGGAGATATATCAATGAGCATCCGCCCGTTACATGACCGTGTCATCATTCGCCGCATGGAAGAAGAGCGCACTTCTCCAGGTGGTATCGTTATCCCAGACAGTGCCACCGAAAAACCTATCCGAGGTGAAGTTATCGCCGTTGGTAAAGGGAAAATCCTTGATAATGGGGATAGCCGAGCCTTAGATGTGAAAGTCGGCGACACCGTCCTTTTCGGAAAATACTCAGGTACCGAAGTAAAAATGGATGGCGAAGAATTATTAGTCATGCGTGAAGATGATATCGTAGCAGTCATCGAATAATTTATTCGACATTATTGATATTCTTACAATTTAACCATTCATTTAAAATTCTCAGAGGATAAAGCCAATGTCTGCTAAAGAAGTTCGTTTCGGCGACGATGCCCGCCAACGCATGGTTCATGGTGTAAACATTCTAGCAAACGCAGTAAAAGTCACACTCGGTCCTAAAGGCAGAAATGTCGTTTTAGATAAGAGTTTTGGCGCACCAACGATTACCAAAGATGGCGTATCAGTTGCTAAAGAGATCGAATTAGAAGATAAATTTGAAAACATGGGCGCTCAAATGGTGAAAGAAGTTGCCTCGCAAACTTCTGACATCGCAGGTGACGGCACCACCACCGCCACTGTACTAGCCCAATCCATTCTTGCCGAAGGCATGAAAGCCGTCGCAGCAGGTATGAATCCGATGGATTTAAAACGTGGCATCGACAAAGCCGTCATCGCCGCCATCGCGCAACTCCAAACCCTTTCTAAACCTTGTACAGACGAAAATTCGATTGCACAAGTTGGCACAATCTCAGCCAACTCCGACGAAAATGTCGGTAAAATTATCTCTGATGCCATGGCAAAAGTGGGCAAAGAAGGCGTCATAACCGTCGAAGAAGGTTCAGGTTTAGAAAATGAGCTTGACGTCGTTGAAGGTATGCAGTTTGATCGCGGTTATCTGTCACCTTACTTCGTAAGCAACCAAGAAAACATGAGTGCGGAACTTGAAGAACCTTACATTCTGTTCTTTGACAAAAAAATCTCTAACATTCGCGAGTTGCTGCCTATCCTAGAGGCAGTTGCGAAATCAGGCAAACCTTTACTTATCGTTTCAGAAGATGTTGAAGGCGAAGCCTTAGCCACTCTCGTGGTCAACAGCATTCGCGGTATTGTTAAAGTCACAGCGGTTAAGGCACCAGGATTTGGTGATCGTCGTAAAGCCATGTTGCAAGACATCTCCATTTTGACCGGCGGTCAAGTCATCGCTGAAGAAGTGGGCCTGAGCCTGGAAAAAACCACACTTGAAGAGTTAGGGCAAGCCAAAAGAATTATCATCACAAAAGAAAACACCACCATCATTGATGGTGCTGGCCGACCCGATGAAATCAAAGCACGCGTCAACCAAATTCGTGCTCAAATCGAAGAAGCCACCTCCGATTATGACCGAGAAAAACTTCAAGAACGCGTTGCCAAACTGGCCGGTGGTGTTGCTGTCATCAAAGTTGGTGCAGCCACTGAAGTTGAAATGAAAGAGAAAAAAGCACGCGTTGAAGATGCATTACACTCCACTCGTGCTGCGGTAGAAGAAGGCATCGTACCTGGCGGTGGTGTTGCGTTAGTCAGAGCGCAAGCGTTAATTCGAGACCTCAAAGGGATTAACCACGATCAAGACGTTGGCATCAATATCGCCCGCCGCGCAATGGAAGAGCCATTACGTCAAATCGTGACTAATGCGGGTGATGAAGCCTCAGTAGTATTAAACAAAGTCGCTGCTGGCGAAGGTAGCTTTGGCTACAACGCAGCCACAGCCGAATATGGTAATATGGTCGCTATGGGTATTTTAGATCCAACCAAAGTCACCCGCTCTGCCTTACAAAACGCCGCCTCTGTTGCTGGCTTAATGATCACAACAGAAGCAATGATCGCCGAAAAACCTAAAGACGACTCCGCACCTGCTGGTGCCGATATGGGTGGCATGGGCGGTATGGGCGGCATGGGTGGTATGGGTGGTATGGGCGGCATGATGTAAGCTGTCAACACTCTATAAGCTCTAAGCTCTCAATAAAAAGCCCCGCTTCGGCGGGGTTTTTTTATCGCACCAGCGACTTTTATGACGATCCAATTAGATACACTCCCACCACTTAGCTTATATATCCATATCCCTTGGTGCATAAAAAAATGCCCTTATTGCGATTTTAACTCGCATGAATATTCCGAGTCATTGCCAGAAGACCAGTATGTGAGTGCGTTACTGGCAGATCTTGAAAACGAACTGCCCAAAATCTGGGGCAGACGCATTCGCACCATATTTATTGGCGGCGGCACCCCCAGTTTATTTTCTGCTGATGCCATCGATCGGCTCATCACAAACATCCGCTCTTTATTGCCAGTGTCACCGACCGCAGAAATTACCCTCGAAGCCAACCCAGGAACCGTCGAACAAGCACATTTCTATGGCTATCAACAAGCGGGTATCAACCGCCTATCGCTTGGCGCACAAAGCTTTCACCCAGCCCACTTAGCCGCATTAGGTCGTATTCATACGGAAAAACAAATCTTTGCAGCCATTGATACGCTTAAAAAAGCAGGAATAAATAACTTCAATATTGATTTGATGTTTGGGTTGCCAAATCAAACACTCGCCCAAGCACTTGCTGATGTAAAAACCGCCATTGAATTGGCGGCCACACATATTTCATACTACCATTTAACCATCGAGCCCAACACCGCGTTCTACCACTCCCCTCCCAGCATCCCCGATGAAGATGACGCCTGGGAAATTCACCAAGCCGGTAAACAACAACTGCAGCACAGCGGTTTTATCCAATATGAAACATCTGCTTTTGCCAAACCTGGCAAACCATGCCAGCACAATGTAAACTATTGGTCATTTGGTGACTATCTTGGCATCGGCGCAGGCGCTCATAGTAAAATTAGTGATGCTCACTCACAAACCATCACTCGTTATTGGAAAACCAAACACCCTAAAGCCTATCTCGACGGACAAACCCATCAGCAATTCACTGCCGGACAAAAAACGCTAAGCAAACAGGATATCATCATCGAATTTATGATGAATGCCTTGCGCTTAAATGCGGGATTCAGTCTAGAGCAATTTCAACGCACCACCGGCTTAGCAAAAAGCACCGTATCGGCACCCTTGCAATCGGCAATTGATGCGGGATTCATTACACTAGACCAAACCACCGGCCATGTCACACCAACAACCAAAGGAAACAACTATTTGAATTCGCTATTGGCTTTGTTTTAACCAATATTGGGCAACCTAGCGTTTGAAAATCGCGAAGAACATTGTATTTTACAGGTGTTTTTCTGAAGAAGGCAAATACGGGTTGTATTGGCGGCTGAAGAAAAATTTCTGTGGAATCAAGGATCAAGCGAGATCAAATGATAGGCTGCCTAATGTCGGTTTTAACCAACATCCGGTAAGGAATGAAAGTAATGCAGCAATTGAGCTAACGCTTGACCTCGATGGCTCATTTTATTTTTGACTTGAGGTGCCAACTCTGCCGCTGAACATTGCTGCGACGGCACATAAAATATCGGATCGTAACCAAAACCACACAGGCCTTGCGGCGCCAATAAAATACGCCCTGCCCAGGTGCCTTGACAAATCACCGGCACGGGGTCTTTTTCGTGCCGCAACAACACAATGACACATTGAAAACGCGCATTGCGTTGATCCTCAGGCACATCCTTGAGCGCATCCAAGAGTTTTTTATTGTTATCCGTCCACCCGCCTTGCTGCGCATAACGGGCCGAGTAAATCCCTGGAGCCCCTTGCAGTGCATCCACTTCCAGACCTGAATCATCAGCAATGACCGGTAACTGCGTATATTTAGCCGCATGACGCGCTTTAATTAATGCATTCTCAACGAATGTCAAACCGGTTTCCTCCACATCCGGCACCTGAAACTCAGATTGCGGCAGAATAGTTATCGATGCATCAGACAATAAGGCCTGTATCTCAGCGAGTTTACCTGGATTGCCTGTGGCTAAAACATATTGAGTGCGATTAGCAATGTTCATTGGCAGTATTAATGGCAATCAAGCAGTGATTGCCGCGTTTTGCTTTTCGATAAGTTGTGCAATGCCCGTCCTCGCCAACGATAACATGGCATCAAGCTCTTTACCGCCAAATGCCTCGCCTTCAGCAGTGCCTTGAATTTCAATAAACTGACCCGCTTCATTCATCACCACATTCATATCCGTTTCTGCGTTGGAGTCTTCTGGATAATCTAAATCCAATACCGGCATACCTTTATAGATTCCGACAGAAACTGACGCTACATTTCCTCTTAGCGCCTCCTTGGTTATTAAATTTTGCTCCGCTAGATACTGCATGGCATCAGCTAATGCGACATAACCACCGGTAATCGATGCGGTCCGGGTCCCTCCATCGGCTTGAATCACATCACAGTCAACGGTAATGGTTCGTTCCCCTAAACGGGTAAGATCCACCACAGAACGTAGTGCCCGGCCAATCAGACGTTGTATTTCCAGCGTGCGACCGCCTTGTTTGCCACGTGCCGCTTCTCGCCCCATGCGCTCTCCGGTTGATCTTGGTAACATACCGTATTCTGCTGTCACCCAGCCCTGCCCCATACCTTTTAAAAAGCGCGGTACTTTTTCATCCACCGTCGCATTACACAACACTTTGGTATCGCCAAACTCAATTAACACCGATCCTTCCGCATGTTTGGTATAATTTCGGGTAATTGTCACTGAACGTAACTCATCAGACGTTCTTCCACTCGGCCGCATAAAGGATCCTCTTCTTAAGGTGACCAGCCTCTTCTCGGGGCGAGGCAAAGACACTCACCTAATCACCCATTAAAGGCTGTATATATCAATAACAAAAAATGAGGATAACATATACTGATTGGTCCAGCGATAACAGCGCTAACAACAATAACGAGCTTTTTCAAATCAGGCCGCTTTTACACTAATCGCTAAAGCGGAAATAAATTCATCCACATGCTGCGGTCTTTCTTCGGGTTGGATCTGCATGGCCCAATCAAGCGCACCGAGTAATTGTGGTGAATATTTGCCTTGATGTGCGGTAACCGCCGACACCAAAGTATCTTCTTTGATCCGCTTTTTGGCGGAGACCGGTGCCTTAGCTTCGATACAAGTACGCATGGTTGCTGCCACCGCATATAAATCTGACCAGGGACCCAATTTACCATGTCGTACATTTTGCTCAATGGGCGAAAACCCATGAGAAACCACCGGGAAAAATTTGGTCCCAATAGACACTTCCAATTTTCGGGCCGCACCAAAATCCAGCAACATGGGCGCCCCATCCCGCTTTAAATAGACATTGCCCGGTTTAATATCCAAATGCAATAATTGATGCTCATGAAGCAACTTCAGCCCCTGTAAAACCGGAAGAAAAACATTTCGAATGGTTTTCTCACTTAACTGACCACCCCGTTTTTTAATCAATGATTGTAAACTCGCCCCCGGATAATAACCCATCACAATATAAATCGTGCCATTGTGGCGAAAAAAAGCGCGTACATCCACAATACTCGGATGCTTGAAGGCAGCTAATAAACTGGCCTCCTGAAAAAACAATTTACGACCTTGATCAAATAGTTTTCTGGATTTTTCATCCACCGGCTGAATGCTGTGATCTTCGTCACGATTCGCCAATTTCAAAGGAAAGTATTCTTTCAATACAACTAAATCGCCTGTGTTTCGATCAGCCGCCAAATAAACAATACTAAAACCACCACCACCAAGCACTCGAACAATACGATAACGATCAATATGTGTTCCAATTGCCAATCGTGATAACTGTCGCTGTTCTTGCTGCTGTTTAATCGTTAACTCTTTTTCTGCACTCAAGATCATATCTCTTCGTTTGGGAAACAATCGTTCTTTTGATCGACAAATAAAGTACTAGCACCGCATGACGAATCCGCATGCAAATTATCAGCGAGGATAAAGGTACTAACTTTCAAGCGTTTTTCCTCCCCTCCAGCAACCAAAAACCGTATAATCTATTCTTAACTTATCGCCTAGAAAATCGCTTTTGTTAAGGAATTTCCATGTTAAAAAGTATGACGGCGTTCGCACGCCGAGATAATCAACAAGAATTTGGAACGATTAGCTGGGAGTTGCGCTCTGTTAATCACCGTTATCTAGAAGTTTATAACCGTTTACCCGAAGAGCTGCGTTTCCTAGAAAGTGCAATACGTGACGCAATTGGCAAATTTTTGTCAAGAGGCAAAGTTGAATGCAGTTTAAACTTTAAACCCAGCGCCAATACAACCTGTGATTTATTAATCAATACCCGCTTAGTCCAAAGCATCAGCAAGCTCTGTCAATCAGTTAGCGATGAGTTCGGCTCCACTGCCACCGCGATACCACCACTGGAAGTCCTTAAATGGCCTGGCGTCATTGCCACCCCAGAAACAGATGTCAACACCTTAGCCAAAAGTGCACTATCTTTATTGGAGGAAACCTTACAAGAACTCTTGGAAAATAGAGGACGTGAAGGCGCAAAGCTGTGCATCGCTTTACAAGAAAAATTAGCCACCATGGAAAGCATCCTCCCCACCATTAGAAATCGACTTCCTACCATACAACACATGCTGCGTGAACGTATCACGAACCGTTTCGACGAATTAAAATTACAGCTGGAAGAGACTCGGATAGAACAAGAAATGATCATGTTAATACAAAAAACAGATGTGGAAGAAGAACTGAAGCGTTTAGAAACCCATATTCATGAGGTCAACCGCACGATCAATCAAAAAAAATCAACCCCGGTGGGCCGGCGTTTGGATTTTTTGATGCAAGAATTGAATCGAGAAGCGAATACTTTATGCGCTAAATCACTGGATAGCGAAACCACCAAAAGTGGCATTGAGCTCAAAGTACTCATTGAGCAAATGCGTGAGCAAGTGCAAAATATCGAATAAATTTTATACGCAGCATTAAAAACACCCCCTAGATTAAGTTAATCATCTTTCCTATAATTAGTACCCATATTACATATTTGGAGTCAACAATGGCACGCGTTACAGTAGAAGACTGCTTAGATCATGTAGACAATCGTTTTGGCCTGGTTTTACTAGCAACCAAACGAGCACGACAGCTTGCCAATGGGCAAGAGCCGCTGGTTCCCTGGGATAATGATAAACCGGCAGTCGTCGCCTTAAGAGAAATAGCTCTCGGTAAAATTACCCAAGAAATTATGGATAATAACGACCGCAAAAGAGCCCAGGCAGAGACCTTAACTGACGAGACCCGTCCTCCAGAATAAACACCCTCCAACCATTGGCATATTGACTTACGCAAAGCCCAAGCGATAGCCGATCGTTATCAACGCCGTATTAATTCTGTTTGGTATTCGCCTGCTAGAGGCGAATACCATCAGCAGCATCCACACAAATAACCATCCTATCACCTGAATAAAAGAGGTATACTGATCACTTGAGCCTAATTTCAAGTAGCCACGCCAAAAGGCAAATGCTTGTTTATTTTTCATTCAACAATAAACCACCCACAATTGGTCAAAAAGGTAAATTGTGTTTCTTATTAGTGACCTATGCAAACTCCTTGAAACATACATGGAGGACAATCAAGTTCAAGAAGTTTACAAAGCTTATCTATTTGGCGCAGAAGCCCACGAAGGACAAAAGCGCCTAAGCGGTGAACCCTACATCTATCACCCGCTCGCTGTAGCCCGCATTCTAGCCGAATTAAAAATGGACTATAAAAGCATCATGGCCGCCATTCTACATGATGTGATTGAAGATACTCCAACAGCAAAAGAACAGCTTGCCCAGATGTTCGACGAAGAAGTCGCTGAGTTAGTCGATGGCGTGAGCAAATTGACTCAAATAAAATTTAGCTCGAAAGCTGAAGCACAAGCAGAAAACTTTCGAAAGCTTATTCTTGCCATGGTGCAAGATATTCGAGTCATTTTAATTAAGCTCGCCGATCGCTTACATAATATGCGCACCCTGGAGGTCATGCGCCCCGATAAACAACGCCGCATCGCTAAAGAAACACTCGATATTTATGTACCCATTGCCAACCGACTTGGTATCAACGCCATGCGGGTCGAGTTAGAAGATTTAGGTTTCCGCGCCTCCCACCCACTGCGATACAAGATCCTTCAAGAGGCCGTCAAAAAATCTCGCGGTAATCGATCAGAAATCATACAGAAAATCGAAGCTGCCGTGAGCAATCGATTGAGCCAGGAAAACCTTGCCGGTCAAGTGGTAGGACGAGAGAAATTTCTTTACAGCATTTATCGGAAAATGCAGGCAAAACGTTTATCTTTCTCTGAAGTTTATGACGTTTACGCATTTCGCATTATTGTTAAACAAGTCGATGACTGTTATCGCACTTTAGGTATTGTCCATAACCTCTACAAACCACTGCCTGGCAAATTTAAAGACTATATTGCCATCCCTAAAGCCAACGGATACCAATCATTACATACCGTATTATTCGGCCCCTACGGTGTCCCCATTGAAGTACAAATACGTACTGAAGATATGGAAAAAATCGCGGAAGCGGGTATCGCTTCCCATTGGTTGTATAAAACCGATAAATCGGCCGGACCTGGCAATCAATCATCCACCAATAGTTGGCTAAGAGAATTACTCGAAATACAAAAAACATCCGGTAATTCCCAAGAATTTTTGGAAAATGTCAAAATAGACTTGTATCCCGATGTAGTCTATGTTTTTACACCTCGCGGAGAAATTATGGACTTACCCCGGGGCGCAACGGCCGTTGATTTTGCTTATACAGTACACACAGATATCGGCAATACCTGCATTGCCGCCAAAATTGATCGCCAACTTGCACCATTGCGAACGCCTTTACAAACCGGTCAAACCGTTGAAATTATCACCTCACCCAATACCACGCCTAATCCGGCCTGGTTAAATTTTGTGATAACCGGAAAAGCACGCACCCATATACGCCATTACCTAAAAAATTTACAACAAGATCAAGCGCTCGCCATGGGAAAACGTCTGCTTGAACAAAGTTTGAATAAATTTTCAACTTCGATTGAAGAACTGGATGAAGAACGAATAAATCAAGCGCTAAGCACATTGAAGCTTGAAGACTTTAATAGCCTGCTGGTAGAGATCGGTCTCGGTAATCGCATGGCCTTGCTCATTGCTCACCAACTCGCCACATCCCAACCTATCAGCAAACCCAACCCTTTCCAGCGCATGACAAAAGGCCGACCAGCCTATATTATGGGTATGTTTTCCCGCTATGCTCCCAACTGGCTTACCGGGTCTCGGCAACAACCCACGCCAATTGTCATTAAAGGAACCGAAGGTACCGTCGTCACTTATGCTAAATGCTGTCGTCCGATTCCAGGTGACCCGATTGTTGGCACATTTAACCCTGGACGTGGATTGGTGGTACATATCGAGTCATGCAGGAACATCAGGGATTACCGTAAACACCCTGAAAACTGGGTGGAACTGCAATGGGAAAAACAAACCAGCGGTGAATTTCCCGTCGAAATCAGGGTCAGTGTCTCTAACCAAAAAGGGGTATTAGCAACGGTCGCAGCCGCCATTGCACAAATGGAAGCCAATATTGAAAATGTCAGTCTTGATGATCGCGACGGTCATTATCCTGATCTCACTTTCCTAATGAATGTACATCATCGACAACACCTGGCACGCATTATTCGCCGTATACGTGCCATCGACGAAGTGACTAAAATTAGCCGCTCTAAATCATAATAAACTTGCTTAACAACAAAAAAGGGTTTTTATGCCAAAAGAAATTATTCATACTGATAATGCTCCACAAGCCATAGGCACCTATTCTCAAGCCATCAAAATTGGCAGCACAGTCTATTTATCAGGGCAAATACCCCTTGACCCAAAAAGTATGACCCTTAATGATGACAGCATGACAACACAAATCACCCAAGTTTTTGAGAATATATCAGCGGTCGCCCAAGCGGCTGGTGGCAATTTAAGCCATATTGCCAAATTGAATATTTTTCTCACCGATCTTGCTCACTTCCCACTGGTCAACGAAATTATGGCCAATTACTTTGACTCACCCTACCCCGCTCGTGCCGCAATTGGTGTGGCCGCGCTACCGAAAGGCGCGGCCGTTGAAATGGACGCCATCATGGTCCTGGAATAAGTAACGAACTCACTTATTAGGCATCAATCTCTCTTTAGTCATATCACAACAATGCTTTGGTCAAAAAAAACATCTGACAAACAAATCAAAACCGCCTTGGTGCTGTCCGGTGGTGGTGCCCGAGCGGCCTACCAAGTTGGCGTACTCAAGGCATTAGCCGATATTCTTCCTAAAGAAACCAGCAATCCATTTGCCATTATTTCAGGTACCTCTGCGGGTGCAATTAACGCCACCGCACTGGCTATTTATGCGGGTCAATTTCGAGAAGCCGTTTGGCGATTAGTCCATGTGTGGCGCAACTTTCGCGTGCATCATGTATTTCGCTCAGATATGCTTGGCCTTACTTCAAGCAGCGTTCACTGGGTTTCCACCCTCGCCTTGGGTGGGTTGGGTAAGTATAACCCGGTCTCTTTACTGGACCGATCCCCGTTAGTTAAATTACTCAATCACTACTTGCCTTTTGAAAGAATACAGCAGTCCATTGATTCAGGTATTTTAACGGCACTGTGTATTAATGCATCGAATTACAAAACCGGTAATACCGTTGCCTTTTTTCAAGCTACCGAAGACATCATGCCATGGAAACGAGCTCGACTGGCGGGCGTCAGAAGTAAAATTGGTATCAACCATTTGATGGCATCTTCCGCCATACCGTTTTTATTTGCCGCAGAGAAATTGGATGGTGAGTACTACGGCGATGGCTCCATGCGGCAAACGGCACCCACCAATCCCGCATTACACTTAGGCGCTGACCGACTATTCGTGATTGGTGTAAAACACGAAGGCAGTAAAACCGACCATGAAGATGACAGAACGGAATATCCATCTCTCGGCCAAGTCACCGGTCACGTATTGGATAGCATTTTTTTGGATAACTTGGACCTGGATTTAGAACGCTTACAGCGAATTAATAAAATATTCAGCCAAATACCTGATAAACATTTACCAGGGGATAGTAAAACCATTCGCAAAGTCGATGTGCTTGCCATCTCACCAAGCCGGGATCTCGACGCTATTGCCGCTAAATATACCCACCTGATGCCAATCTCTATGCGCTTTTTCTTACGTGGACTCGGTGTAAGTAAACGAAGAGGTTCTAACCTGATCAGTTATTTATTATTCGAAAAAGCCTATTGTCGGGAACTCATTTCTTTAGGTTATGCTGACACCATAGAGCGGCGCCAAGAAATTCTAGAGTTTTTAGATATGTTGCCAGACAAAGAAAAATAGCAGAACACTACGAAGATTTAGCATATTTTCTGGTAAGCATCAATGAAAATTCTTGCGGACATACGGGTTTGCTATAATAAAAGCCTTGAATATATTCACAGCCTCTATCTTTTAAAAACTGCAACTGTTCTTTGGTCTCTACACCCTCGGCAATCACCTCTAATTTTAGCGAATGAGACATCGCAATAATCGCTGAAATGATTGCCGCATCATCGGAATCTTCCGGTATGTCGCGTACAAAAGAACGGTCAATTTTGACATAATCCACAGGGAATCGCTTCAAATAACTTAATGATGAGTAGCCCGTACCAAAGTCATCCACCGACAACGACACCCCCATTTCTTTGAGCCGCAATAAAATATTAATCGTCGATTGCGCATATTGCATTAACGTGCTTTCAGTAATCTCCAGGTCCAGGAAGTGGGGAGCTAATCGGGTACTCCTTAACGTATCGTCTACTTTTTTTGCTAAATCTGAAAACCGAAACTGCTGACTGGATAAATTCACCGCCACTCGAATTGCATGATAACCTTCTTGTTGCCACATTTTATTTTGTAAACAAGCGGTATGCAAAACCCACTCGCCTAATGGCATAATCAGACCTGTTTCCTCCGCAAGCGGGATAAATTCTGCGGGAGATATCATACCCAGATCAGCGTGTTGCCAGCGGATTAATGCTTCAGCACCGACAATGCTATCGGTTTTTAAATCATATTGGGGTTGGTAATATAAAAGCAACTCGTCATTATCAATTGCCTTTCTTAACTTGTTTTCCAGACTCATTCTTTTTAAGGCAATGACATTCATTTCACCATTATAAAACCGAAAATTATTCCTTCCTTCTTCTTTGGCATGGTACATAGCGGTATCAGCATGTTTTAATAACATGCCTGAACTTTCACCATCTTTAGGGTAAATAGCAATCCCGATACTCGGGGTGACAAAAATTTCGTGCTTGGTTAACAGAAATGGATCTTTTAATATGTCGATAACCCGTTTTGTCACTGATTCAACATCCTCCACACTGCCAATTTCGGTAAGCAAAATGGAAAACTCATCACCGCCTAACCGAGCGACACTTCGATCCGAAACAACAGATTGATGACGCATCACAACATCATCAGATCTCAAACAGGTAACTAATAATTCTCCAACATGCCGTAATAGTTTATCCCCAATATCATGCCCTAATGTGTCGTTAATTCTTTTAAAATGGTCCAAGTCAAGCAATAACACCGCTAAACGATGCTTGTTGTGCTTTGCATTCACAATTAAATCATCTAATTGCTCTTGAAATTGTTGTCGATTAGGTAGATTGGTTAATGGATCAAAATAGGCCAAATAGCGGATTTTTTCATCCGCTAATCGCCGTTCGGTAATATCCCGTACGATCGCAAGTACTTCGTCCTCACCACTGACAACCAAACGTGTTTCATAATAGTTTTTCCCTGCCTCAGTCTCATTGACATAATCAAAACTTTGGGCGGTTTTATTGATGAGAGCTAACCGTACGCTGTTAACAAACTGACTCGCCACATCTGCCTGGAAAATATGTTTAATATCATGGCCAATAACATGTTCTTTTTTAAGAATATCTTCTTTTCTTATGCCACAATGATAATCCAACACCATGCCCGCCCCATTAAGGCGAAACATACTATCTGGAATAGCCCTTAACAGTGCTTTATTTCGCTCTCCGCTAATGCGTAATTGCTCAAATGCACCGGTTGCTCGTAGAATATATTTGACACGATGCCCCAGAATCGTCCAATTGATTGGTTTACTAATGAAGTCAGTTGCACCCGCGCAATACGCCGCGTTAATCGACCCGAGATCCTCTAAGGCGGTCACCATAATAACAGGCGTTTGATTGCCACCATTTAACTTTCTTATTTCCTGGCAAGCCTCAAATCCATCCATATTGGGCATCTCGACATCCAATAGTACAATACATGGGGACGTCTCGATGAATTTCTCTACGGCCTGCTCTCCATCCATGGCCTCAACGACCTCAAAACCGGATTGTTCTAATGACGCTCTCATCAAAAAACGCATCGCATCATCATCATCCGCGATGAGCACAAAACCAAGCGCATCCTCATTTTCAATATTATCTACGCTTTTCATCATTATGTAATCCGTATTCCTTCCCGTATTTTTGGAATCATCAACAATATCCCCACCATGCGCTAGGTTGACGGATAGACTGAACAATACAACCAACTCATCCACGACGAAGCCACACTATATAGTCGTATTTTAACTACCTAAACTTTAGCAGCATTCGGTGCTATCACTTTATTTCGAATTCGTTCTTCATCTTGAAAACAATCAATAATCTTCTATTTTACAAGATATTATATCCATTTAAACAGTGACACACTAGCACACCAGATAGTGCTAAAATATTTTAAATAAAGTATAGATAAGAAGCTACCGATGATAGATGTCTAGGCTGTCCAATATCGTTTTAGGAGTGGACATGCCAATAAATAACATACTAAGGAATGAGATAACCGATAGTGCTAAAAATAGCAATACAATACCTATTAGCCTACGTTTTCATTTTTAGTAGTGTGCTGGCATCCGCCGCAACGGCACAGCCGTCTGCGCCAGTCAATATAAGGATCCTTAGCAGCTTTGAAGCCGCCCCCTATCAAATCACCTTACACAGTATTGTCGATTATCTACAAAGCCAAACAAGCCCTATTTCAATAACATCTTATACGCTGCTTGACAATAAATCATCATCAAATGAAATCATCGAAAAAATTAATCAAGGCGACAGCGAACTCATTATTACCTTAGGAGATGATGCAACACGTATTGCGCGACAATCTTTCCCTAATAAAACAATTGTCGCCAGTTTGATTACTCAGCCAGAAGATTTTAAACATCGAAACAATATGATAGGAATTCAACTGTCATACCCTATTGATAAGCATTTTCAGTGGATTAAAAAAATATTGCCACAGGCGAAACATATTGGCGTCCTTTATAATCCCGCAGAAAATAAAAACAAAATTAAAATGGCCAAACAAAGCGCCAAAAAATTTGGCTTTTCATTGCATGAAATCAAAGTATCACATCCTAGAGAATTACCTAAAGCACTAGAAGAGGTATTTTCCAGCACCGATGTGTTATGGACAATACCCGATAAAATCGCGCTTTCTCGGCGCTCATCGAAAGCCATTCTATTGGCTTCTTTTCGTAATAAAATTCCTATTATTGGCCCATCAACAACGTGGGTAAAAGCAGGCGCGCTTTATGCGCTTGAGTGGGATTATATTAATATTGGTATTCAGTCAGCTAAACTGGCATTAAGTGTCCTCGCTGATAAAAATTATAAGCCAACAGGACTCACGGAAACTAACCATATTAGTTATGCTTTAAACATGAGAATAGCAAAACTGATGAAAATAAGCATTAGCAATGAAGTAAAGAACAATGCAAATATTATTATTCAATAAGGCAACGCCAATGAAACCAAAAGCATTATCGTTAGCATCAAAATTCAATCTATTATCTATATCACTGACATTGTTAACCGCCATCAGTATCTCGACATTTGTTATCAATCAAACAAAACAAGAGCATTACATGCGCTTATCAGAACATGGTATTGAATTAGCGGCAATGATTGCTAAAAATAGTGAATTCATTGTATACACAGAAAGCCGCGCAGACTTTCTGGAGTTGGTTCGCGGCATTACCGCAAACAAAGATGTCATCTACATTGAGATGTTAGACAAAAACAAAAAATTATTGTTTGGCAAGCAACTCATCTACAACATCAAACACACCATTGACAAAGAACAATTTGTTTATCTCCCCTACACCTATTCACGTAAAGATATTTATGATAAAGAACTCAATGGCCATGATATACACATTGCTGTTCCTATTTTATCAGAAGCCAATGAAGCACAAGCAGATCAATTAATCGACAGTAATGAGCAAGTCAAAAAAAGAGAATTAATTGGTTATGTCGGTATTGTTATTGGCACCCAACGAATGTATGAAAGTATTGAACTTTCCATTAAAACCATTAGTAAATTTACCTTTTTTCTGTTAATTATTGGTGTACTACTCACCGTTTTTCTAACACGACGAATTTCACAACCAATAAAATCACTGGTCAATGCCACAGAACAGGTCGCCAATGGCCAACTCGACTCACTGATAACAATCAAGTCTCATGATGAATTACAAAAACTCGCATTAAGCTTCAACCACATGATTAAACAATTACAGGTATATCGAGATGAAGTTGAAGAAGCCAACCGCACGCTCGAAGCAAAAGTGGAACAACGTACTTCTGAGTTACATAAAGCCAAAGAAATCGCAGAACAATCAAGTCGTGCAAAAAGCGAATTTTTAGCCACCATGAGTCATGAAATACGTACGCCCATGAATGGCGTATTAGGTATGACAGAAATTTTACTGGAAACTGATCTCACAGAAAAACAAAAACAATATACTGAAATGGCACAATCATCGGCTGAAACCTTACTCAGTATCATTAATGATATTTTAGATTTTTCCAAAATTGAGGCCGGCAAAATAGAACTTGAATTCATCCACTTCAATATGCGTACATTGATTGAAGAAACGGCCACCATATTCGCCGGTTCAGCACACAAGAAAGGTTTAGAGCTGATAACCATGATCCCCAACTCATGCGTTGTTGAGGTCAAAGGTGACCAAAGCCGCGTCAGACAAGTTTTGATTAATTTATTAGCCAATGCCATCAAATTTACCTCACAAGGTGAAATCGCTATCCATGTCTCTACCCAACAGGAAACAGAACACCATGTGACATTTCATGTAGAAGTAATTGATACCGGTATTGGTATTGAAGAAAAGCTACAAAATAAAATTTTTGATTCATTTTCCCAGGCAGACGGTTCAACCACAAGAAAATATGGTGGCACGGGATTAGGACTCACTATATCTAAAAAACTTGTTGAACTTATGAACGGAGACATTGGCTTAAAAAGTACCGCAGGCAAAGGAAGTATTTTTTGGTTCGATATCATGCTTACCAAACAAACAGACATCACCGAACCCGAGAAAGAACTCCTAGCCATACCAGCGCACTCTCGCATGCTAATTGTGGATGATAATGCAACCAACAGAGAGATTGTCTCATACCATCTTTCAGCCTGGGGAATAAAAAGCGACACCGCCGAAAGTGCCAAACAAGCGTTAACCATGATGCGCTCAGCGATCTCGTTACAAGATCCATATGATCTAGTGATCTTAGACATGCACATGCCTGAAATGGATGGCGTACAACTTGCCGAAGCAATCCAGCAAGACGCAACAATCAAGCACACTAAATTAATTATGTTGAGTTCGATTGGTATTGATGACATCAAGCGTTGCCGTGAAGTCAACATCTTAAGAAATTTATCCAAGCCATTAAAGCAATCGGAATTATACAATTGCTTAGTTTCCGTCATGAACGAAGATAAAACAAAGCCTATCCGCACCGCTAAACCAACACCACAATTAGCTCAACCCCAGTTAGCAAAAGCGCATGCCAATATTTTGTTAGTCGAAGATAATCTGATCAATCAAGTGCTCGCTGAAGAAATGTTAAGTCAACTTGCATTCACCATAGACATTGCAGAAAATGGCCAAGAGGCCATACTCGCCATTGAAAAAAATCAATATGACATCGTGTTAATGGACTGTCAAATGCCAGTCATGGATGGCTTTGAAGCCACCAGAAAAATTAGGGAACAAGAAAAACTGGAAAATAAGGCCAGCCACCTACCAATCATTGCACTCACCGCGAATGCCATCCAGGGCGACGAAGAAGCCTGCCTGTCTGCTGGCATGGATGATTATTTAAGCAAACCCTTTACCAAGGCTCAACTCATTGAGGCATTAAACCGCTGGCTTACTTTACCGACATCCACAAAGAATCCACAAGATGATAAGGATAACTACCAACTTGATCAAAAAATGCTGGAAAACCTTCGCGCTCTGGAAAAAGACGGACATAGCGGCATACTCAGTCGAGTCATCAACATTTATCTGGAAAAAAGCCCCGACCTCATCAAAGACTTGAGCACTGCATATACTGACCATGACATAACGTTACTTCGACGAAGTGCCCATAGTTTGAAATCCAGTAGTGCTAATTTAGGTGCAACACAATTGTCAGCGTTATGTCAGGAAATAGAAAATCTGGCAAGAAATAATATAACTGATGGGGTAGAACCACTGCTGGAAAAGGTAAAAACCACTTACCAAACAACCGTGCAAGCCTTGCAAGATGAGGCTCAAAAATCAGCCTAAGCGACCCCATAGACCGACTTATTTTTCACCCCTAAGCCTCTATTAAGCCTTAGTCGATTTAATAGACAACATCACTTCAACGGACTGAAATTAAACCACACATTTAAAGCATAACAATAATAATCTCAATGCTAAGCTTGACTTAGCAAACTCTAGCCCCCTGGTAAAACAGGGGGTTTTTATTTTCCCACAACGAATATCCGCCTAAATACCGCACAAGCCGGCATCTACCAAATATTTACCTTTCGCTCTCACAGCAAATCATGACAAGGATTCCGCGCCTTGTTAAAATAACATTTCTTTGCACTTGTGAAACCGATATTGGACACCTATCGTTTGAGCTTGGATTCCACACTATTCCAATATCGAACAAAAGTTACAATTTTTTAAAAATCAATGACCTACCTGGAGTAAGCACGATACATGAGCCAAGCAATAAACCAACGCATCGCGGATGAAATTGATGCGAACAAAGCACAAGTTGATGCCGCTGTTGAGCTGTTAGATGAAGGAGCCACGGTACCATTTATCGCTCGATACCGCAAAGAAGCGACCAATGGTTTGGACGACACTCAACTGCGCACCCTGCAAGAGCGCTTAGCTTACTTACGAGAACTCGAAGAGCGACGTGAAGTCGTTTTACGCAGCATTACCGAACAAAACAAACTCACCGCCGACCTGGAAAAAAATATCAAAGAAGCGCTCACCAAAACCCAGCTCGAAGATCTCTACCGCCCCTATATGCCCAAACGCCGAACCAAAGCACAAATTGCCAAAGAAGCCGGCCTAGAACCACTGGCACTTGCCTTATTAAATGATCCTACCCTAAGCCCTGACACTGAAGCCGAAAAATTTATCAAACCAGATGCCGGGATTGCCGATGCCCAAGCCGCACTGGACGGCGCCCGTCAAATTTTAATGGAAACATTTTCCGATGACGCACAACTCAGTAATGCATTGCGAGAGTATTTATGGCAACACAGCAAATTACAGTCTAAAGTCATCAAGGGTAAAGAAAAAGAAGCGCAAAAATACGCCGATTATTTTGATCGATCAGAGCTGCTTATCTCTATCCCATCCCATCGAGCGCTAGCCTTATTCCGTGGGCGCAGTGAAAAATTTCTACAACTTGCAATTACCATTGACGAAGCTGAAGAAAAAGACAAACCTGGACAGGAGTCCATTACCTGTGAAAATCAAATCGCTCAACACTTCAACATTGCTAACAAAAACCAAGCGGCGGATACATGGCTACTTGACACCGCACGCTGGACTTGGCGAGTTAAATTATTTACCCGCCTCGACACCGAATTAAAACTACGCGTTAAAGAAGCCGCAGAAGCCGAAGCTATTAAAGTTTTCTCCCATAATTTACAAGATGTACTGATGGCCGCTCCGGCCGGTCATAAAGCCACCATTGGCCTAGACCCGGGATTTCGCACCGGCGTTAAAGTCGCCGTCACAGATGGCACCGGTAAACTGCTAGAAACCACCACCATCTATCCCCATCAGCCACAAAATCAATATGAGCAAGCCAAGCATATCCTAGCATCCCTCGTCGCGAAGCATCAGGCCAATCTGATCAGCATTGGCAACGGTACCGCATCGCGAGAAACCGAACGCCTGGTCACTGATTTAGCCAAACAGCACGCCGACTTAAATATTATTAAACTGGTTGTCTCTGAAGCCGGTGCCTCTGTGTATTCTGCCTCCAGCCTGGCCGCTGAAGAATTTCCTGACTTAGATGTTTCACTGCGTGGCGCCGTATCTATCGCTCGGCGACTGCAAGACCCCTTAGCCGAGCTGGTGAAAATTGAACCGAAATCCATCGGGGTGGGCCAATACCAGCATGACGTGAATCAAACCAAACTCGCCCGAGCATTGGATGCCTCCATTGAAGACTGCGTAAATGCCGTCGGAGTCGATGTAAACACCGCCTCCTCCGCGTTACTCTCAAGAGTCTCAGGCTTAAACTCGGGGCTTGCCAAAAACATTGTCACCTATCGCGACCAAAACGGTGTTTTCAAAACACGCCAACACCTGTTAAAAGTCCCAAGACTCGGCAATAAAGCTTTTGAACAATGCGCTGGATTTTTACGCATCAGCAATGGTGACAATCCGCTCGATAGCTCCGCCGTCCATCCCGAAGCTTATGATATTGTCAAAAAGATCATTGAAAAAACCCAACGTGAAGTAAGCACGCTAATCGCTGACACAAAAACGCTGCGAAAGCTACAAGCTAAAGATTTTATTGATGATAAATTTGGTGAACCCACCGTTAAAGATATTTTGCTCGAACTGGAAAAACCAGGCAGAGACCCACGGCCCGATTTTAAAACAGCAGGCTTCAAGGAAGGCGTCGAAAAAATCTCTGATCTGGAGCCCGGCATGGTCTTGGAAGGTGTTATCTCCAATGTGGCGAATTTTGGCGCATTTGTTGACATCGGTGTCCATCAAGACGGGTTAGTACATATTTCTGCACTGTCTAATGAGTTTGTCAAAAATCCCAGAGATGTGGTAAAAGCTGGCGACATTGTCAAAGTGAAAGTGCTTGAGGTGGATACCGAAAGAAAGCGTATTGCCTTAACCATGCAATTATCTGAAACCAACCGAAGCAACCCTCAAAAAACATCTGCTCCCCCTTCTACACGCACGCCAAACAATCATTCACGCGGCGCTAAACATTCGCCACAGGAAAATCCCCTGAGCGCGATGGCGGAGGCATTTGCAAAACTCAAACAATGAGATAACAGACAAAACACCCTCATAAACTATCCAACGGCCAACGCGGTCGCACCTGAAAAGGAAGCGACTCCCGTTGGCCTATTTGTAAACGCAAGTAACCGGCATAGGCGATCATCGCACCATTATCAGTACAAAATTCCGCCTTGGGGAAAAATACCTCGCCTCCCATAGAAGCCATCAAGCGAGTCAACTTGTGCCGCAACGAGACATTGGCACTCACCCCACCTGCCACCACTAACCGAGTCAAGCCAGTCATTTTCAATGCTCGAGTACATTTAATTGCCAAAGTATCGACAACGGCATCTTGAAAGGCACGAGCAATATCCGCTTTGGCAGCTATCCCCTCGGCCTTAATCGTGTTGATTGAGTAGGTCTTTAAACCACTAAAACTAAATGCCAAACCAGGTCGGTCAGTCATTGGCCGAGGAAACCGAAAACGATCAGCATTCCCACGCTCTGCCAACTGCGAAATCGCCGGCCCTCCCGGATAACCCAACTCCAACATTTTCGCCACCTTATCAAACGCTTCCCCTGCCGCATCATCCAGCGTCTCGCCAAGTATTTGATAACAACCAAACGCGCTCACTTCGACGAGCAGGGTATGTCCCCCCGACACCAACAATGCAATAAACGGATAATCCAGATTTTCTGAGTCCAGAAAAGGAGCCAACAAATGCCCTTCCATGTGATGCACAGCGGCCACCGGAATATCCAACCCCCAAGCTAAGCTATGCGCCGTTGCCGCCCCCACTAACAGCGCCCCCACCAACCCCGGTCCCGCCGTATAAGCCACCCCGCTGATGTCTGCTAAACTCAACTTAGTTTTCTTTAATAATGCTTGAATTAGAGGTAAAATTTTCGTCACATGATCGCGGGATGCCAGCTCAGGCACAACCCCTCCATATTGAGCGTGAATTTTCACCTGACTATATAGTTCATGCTCAACTTGCCGCGTATTACTGTCGTAAACAGCGATGCCCGTTTCGTCACAAGATGTTTCAATACCTAATACATACATAATAAATTAAACCAAGCTAGCCAATCAGTAAAATTAATGAAATTGATGGGAAAAAGAGCAAATAATTTTAGCTTAGATTTATCTATTTATCTCTGCCACCTGTCAAAATGAGCACATTTAATCTGAAAACTTATACAATTCAATCGACTAAAATCTTCTACTCAGCATCCATTTTGGTGCAGTTTTAAGCACGAAATGTAAGCCAAAATAGGCTAAAATCATCAGTCATACACATCCATTCAGGATCCGCACTACGCACCGGCGATCAAAGAACAGATTATTCATTTCTGGTTTGCTTTAGTGTGGCCGACCGAGTACAATCCGCAACCTTTGCGGGAATTTCAATACAGCCATAGAGAGGTGTAGTTTTTAACATGCCACAAGTGAAAGTCAAAGACAACGAGCCATTTGATATTGCATTACGAAGATTTAAGCGTTCCTGCGAGAAAGCCGGGGTACTCTCTGAAGTTCGTCGCAGAGAATTCTATGAAAAACCGACCCAAGTTAGAAAACGCAAGCAAGCCGCTGCCGTTAAACGCCAATTGAAAAAAACAGCACGTGAAGCATTACGCAGCAAACGCGTAAGACGAGGTCCCCTGCAAAGCAACTAACCATGCTCTTACAACCCAGAGATTACATTTGATAAAACCATGAGCGACAGCTTAGACCTAACACAGCAATTGCAAGAATCGATGAAGGCGGCAATGCGCAGCAAGCAAAAAGATCGCCTTGGCGTTATACGCCTGGTGATCGCCGCAATCAAGCAACGAGAAATCGACGAACGCATCCGTTTAAATGACGAACAAGTGCTTGCTGTGATGAATAAGATGATCAAGCAACGCCGCGAGTCAATCAGCCAATACCAAGCCGCAAACCGCAACGAACTGGCCGAAAAAGAAGCACAAGAAATCACCGTCATTGAAGAGTTTTTGCCAGCCGCCTTACCAGAACAAGAAGTCGACCAACTCATTGCAGACACTATTAACGCACTCAACGCCTCGTCCATGAAAGATATGGGCAATGTGATGAATCAGCTGCAAACAAAACTGCAAGGTCGCACAGATATGGCACAAGTAAGCAAAAAAGTTAAAGCTAAACTGAGTTAACATTAACCTCATCGCTTTAATATCGTTCGTCACTCCACGCGGGTAGCACGTTGAATAGCGAGCCAAAAGATTGGTGGAAAATACCCCAGGCATTTATTGACGATGTGGTAGTCAGAACAGACATTGTCGACATCATTGATGCGCGCCTGCCATTAAAAAAAGCGGGGCAAAACTATAAAGCCTGCTGCCCTTTTCACAATGAAAAAACCCCATCATTTATAGTGAGTCCGCAAAAACAAATCTACCACTGCTTTGGTTGTAATGTCACTGGCAGTGTTATCGGATTTCTTATGGACTATGATCAGCTAAGTTTCCATGAAGCCGTGCAAGAGTTAGCCACGCTGCATGGTCTAACTATGCCAAAACCTGACCACAAACATTTACCAACCACCAATAACGACAATCAATTATACGAATTGCTTGAAAAAGTCAGTCACCACTATAAACAACAATTACGCAGCCACCCGCAAGCTCAAATTGCAATCGACTACCTTAAAAAACGTGGGTTTGATGGAGAAACCGCCGCCCTCTATGAACTCGGTTATGCACCGCCTGGTTGGCAAACATTGAACAAAGTCTTCGGTCATGATGAAAAAATGACAACCGAACTGATCGAAGCCGGTCTGCTTGCCGAAAAAGCCGACAACAGTTATGATCGTTTTCGCAATCGGATCATGTTCCCTATTCGAGATAAACGTGGACGAACCATAGGCTTTGGCGGAAGAGTATTAGGCGATGATAGCCCCAAGTACCTCAATTCGCCAGAAACCAGTGTCTTTCATAAAAGTCAGCAGCTATACGGTCTATATCAAGCCCGTAAAAATTTAAAAAACCTGTCCAAGATACTCGTTGTCGAAGGTTATATGGATGTTGTCGCCCTTGCCCAATTCGATGTGAAATATGCGGTAGCAACCATGGGTACGGCAATCAGCACCAAACACCTATCGGAATTATATCGACACACCAAGCACATTATTTTTTGTTTTGATGGCGATCAAGCGGGACGCAACGCCGCCTGGAAAGCCTTAGAAACCTGTATTGATACATTGCAAGATGACCAGCAAATCCAATTTATGTTTTTAGCGGAAGGTGAGGACCCCGACAGTTATATTCGGAAAATAGGCAAAACACACTTTGAAAGTGAACTCGATAATAGTACAACTCTCATGGAGTTTTTTTTCGAAACCCTTGGTCAACAAGCCAATTTACGAGGTATCGATGGTCAAGCACGTCTCATCGCACGAGTAAAACCTTATCTGGAAAAACTTAAAGATAGCACCTATTATCAACTTATGATTGCCCGATTATCCGAGTATGTCCAATTAACAACCAGCGACCTGGCAAAATCCATCGCCCCAAAACCTCAAAAAAAATATAATAAGGCGAATAAGTCAGCGGCAAAAACAGAACGCCCGCTATCACCCTCGCCCATCCGGATAGTGATTGCCCTTCTGTTGGAACAACCCAATCTAGCAATGGGCGTTAAAAATTTGACTCGATTTGATTCTCTGGAGCTACCCGGTATAAAATTACTTCAGGATTTACTTGAATTTTTGCAAGCCAATCCCCAAGTTAAAACTGCGGCAATCTTAGAACACTGGCGGGGGAGCAATGAAGGAAAACAATTATTAAAGGTCGCTCAATGGCCTCACCTGGTACCTGATGATGGAGTCTTATCTGAGTTTGATGGCGCTATTGCACGGCTTGATCAAATGTTGGTAGAAAAAAAGACCGAACATCTCCTACAAAAATCAAAAACACACTCATTAAGCGATGAAGAAAAGGATATGCTAAATCAGCTGATAAAGTCACGTCATAAGCCTGTTTAGTGGCGTAACCTTTGGTGGACCAATGATCTAAGGCTAATCCATCTACATGAGTTGGAAGAGAGATAAAAATTTCAATCCGAAAGCGCTATAACACATAAGTATGACTATACATTTTCGGCCGCTTTAATTACGTTAACATAGTTTAGTTGGTTAATACAATATGAATTCAGATCAGCAATCTCAGATTAAACTATTGATATCCAAAGGTAAAGAACAAGGCTTCTTAACGTACCGAGAAGTTAATGATCATTTACCGGATGAAATCGTCGATCCAGAGCAAATCGAAGACATCATTGGCATGATCAATGACATGGGCATCCCGGTGCATGAAGTTGCTCCAGATAGCGACGCCCTTCTTATTGCTGACACCAATGCGCCTGATGAAGATGCGGCTGAAGAAGCCGCCGCCGCGTTAGCCTCTGTAGAAGGCGACTTTGGTAGAACCACTGACCCGGTACGCATGTATATGCGAGAAATGGGAACGGTCGAATTATTGACCCGAGAGGGTGAAATATTACTCGCCAAGCGCATTGAAGAAGGCTTACGACAAGTACTTTCCGCACTGGCATCCTATCCAGCAACTATCGGTATCTTCTTAAGAGAAGTCGAGAGAATAAACGCTGAAGAGGCCCGCTTAACTGACCTCATCATCGGATTCATTGACCCCAATGAAACAGATGATGCACTCGATATTGGCGCCATACCGATACCAACACCGGCACCGGCGGCCACTGACGGCGATTCCACAGATGAGGAGGTTGATACCGGCCCTGACCCTGAGGAAGCACGTATTCGGTTTGAAAAACTCAAACAACAGCACGCCGAATATGAAATAACCTTAAAAGCCCAGGGAAAAAGACACCCAGACATTCGCAAACTCCAGGAACAGCTTTCAGATAGCCTCATGGAGTTCAAGTTAGCACCGCGATTTGTCTTGCAAATGGCCATTAATTTACGACTCATCGTCGATCGAGTGCGCCGCCAAGAGCGTGAAATCATGGAAATCTGTGTAAAACGCTCTCGTATGCCACGCAAAGAGTTTATATCGTCCTTTCCGGAAAACGAAACCAATTTTAACTGGATTGATTCATTCATTAACGGCAATCAACCCTACTCTGCGGCTTTGGCTAACTACGCAGAAGAAATCCGTAAAGGCCAACAACGTTTAGCCAGCATTGAAAAAACAAGTAATACCACCATTGGCCGTATCAAAGAAATTAACCGCAACATGTCCATTGGCGAAGCCAAAGCAAGACGCGCCAAAAAAGAAATGGTTGAAGCGAATTTACGCTTGGTTATCGCCATCGCTAAAAAATACACAAATCGTGGCCTGCAGTTTTTAGACCTCATACAAGAGGGCAATATTGGCTTGATGAAAGCGGTTGACAAATTTGAATATCGTCGAGGTTACAAGTTTTCCACCTATGCCACATGGTGGATAAGACAAGCCATCACTCGCTCAATTGCTGACCAGGCACGCACCATCCGTATTCCGGTACATATGATCGAAACGATCAACAAATTAAACCGTGTCTCTCGGCAAATGCTTCAGGAAATGGGTCGCGAAGCGACGCCTGAAGAACTCGCCGAGCGCATGGAAATGCCAGAAGACAAAATACGTAAAGTACTAAAAATTGCTAAAGAACCTATTTCAATGGAAACCCCAATTGGTGACGATGAAGACTCCCATCTCGGTGATTTTATTGAAGATCAGAATCTATTATCACCAGGCGATTCCGCCACTTTTGAAGGCCTGAGAGAAGCGACGTTGCATATTTTAGAAGGCCTTACGGCGCGGGAAGCCAAAGTACTTCGTATGAGATTTGGCATTGATATGAACACAGATCATACCCTAGAGGAAGTGGGTAAACAATTTGATGTGACGCGGGAACGAATACGGCAAATTGAAGCAAAAGCACTGCGCAAGTTACGCCACCCAAGCCGATCAGAACAATTACGCAGCTTTTTAGAGTAAAACCAGCATGGGCAAGCCAATATTCAATCTCGCTTGAAATTTGATCCCAAGGTGGCTTTTCTTTAGAAATGAAAAACCGCCGTGGAATCAACTTCACCTGGCTCTATTCAAACGCCAGGTTGCCCAATGCCAATTAAAACGACTCACCAAGAAAAAAGGCAAACAATAGACCGATTTTTATGCTGCATCCCTTGATGAGTTTAGTTATACTACCCGCCGTTGCGGGCCTGTAGCTCAGTTGGTTAGAGCAGTGGACTCATAATCCATTGGTCGTAGGTTCGAGTCCTACCAGGCCCACCACTATTCGCCTTATATCTTTAACCATTCAGCCAATTTGTCGCTTGCTTGCCTTTTAATTGGCGGCGTAATATACACCGCAACCGTGACGACTGCAGCTGCTAACACACTCAAATCATCCGTAAAACCTACCATTGGCGTCACGTCAGGAATCGCGTCGATAGGACTAATAAAATAACCTAATGCAGCATAAATTACAGTTTTTGCCCAAACTGGCGTATCCGGCGATTGCGCGGCATAGTAAAGCTGTAACGCCTTTTCTAATACCTTAATCCCGGCAATTTTAGCAACCTGCAGCAACTTTGCCCAGAAACGACCTTCGGTGTATTGCGATTCAAAATACCGCTGATTTATTTTCACTCCCTCTCCTCCGCTGAACTCTATACGCGAGTCAAATCCAAAATTAAATAGACAACAATTAACCGAAAAAGACAAAAACTCGTCCTGATATATTGTATATTAACCGCACTAAAAACCATCCACACACCACTTGTTGCGCTAATGACTCGCCAATTGCCTATTTTTTTGTTAACTTTAGACGTTTATTTAACAACTACATTTGGATATTTACCAAGCTACCCTCAAATTTCAAAAATAGTAGAATTGGATTTTCATTGCTGCAAACACATTTAAAAATAAACCAAACCGCCCCCGAATACCCTACAATTAGAGGCAGTTATGTTTATGCCTGCTCAGCCATAATCCCCAACACACAGCTAGGTAAATACTAATGAACAGTCCAAACATATGTGTGCACTGGACATCGTCAGGATCCACAAATAAAGGGAAAGTCCGAGCGATCAATGAAGATTCTTTTTTAAATCGACCGACCGCAGGCATTTGGGTCGTTGCAGATGGAATGGGAGGCCATGAAGCCGGTGAAATTGCAAGTCGTATGATAACAGAAGCACTAAACGAGCTCACGCCACCCGACACCTTAGGGAAATTTATCGATGCGGTGGAAGATGCTTTACTCGATGTTGATCAGAAATTACGAGATCTAGCCGCCATAGAATACGACAACCGCACCATTGGCAGTACGGTTGTGGTACTTATCGCATTCAGAGACTATATTGCCTATCTTTGGGCAGGTGACAGCAGGGCTTATATATTTAGGGATGGCAAACTGAAGCAACTGACCGTTGACCATAGCGAAATACAAAATTTGATCGACATCGGTGCTATTTCACCTGAACATGCCAATAATCACCCTGCCTCAAACATCATTACCCGCGCTGTCGGTGCAGTACACGAGCTTCACATTGATGTCGGCGTTGAAAAAACTTATGATGGAGACACCTTTTTATTGTGCACTGATGGTTTATATCGCGACTTAGACGAAAAAGAAATAACCAATTTATTAGTTAGGGAAGATCCAGAAACCATCGGCAATGAACTGGTTGAGTTAGCACTCACCAAACAGGCCCGCGATAATATTACTGTGGTAGTCAGCAGAGCCAAACATGCTTAAATTACCGGCAAAGAGCCCATGTTTTTTAACTTTTACTTCTAATATGATTGATAATTGTTAAAAAACAACCTACGCCCCTATCACATGTTCAAAACGTAATCCACCTCCAAACTAGAGAAATTATCCACTCTCCAGGTAGCCTAAAAAAACAGCAGCCAAGCGATAACATATGATTGTTATCGCACATTACATCCCAACGAGTATATAATGCGAAAGAATTTAGCGGGTTATTTGCATTTATGATTAACGACTCATTACAACAACTTGCCCAAGCTTACAAGCTTGGCAATATCAGCAAACAAGAATACCGCCAGCGCCGGGCAAAATTGCTTGACGGCCTGCTCGACAAATCAACAGCAACACCCAAGCTTGAAAACACGCTAGATATTGATGAAACGCAACCCATGCCTAGCCGTGTATACAGCCATAGAAAAAACCGTGTAAAAATTATTTATACAGCTATCAGCAGCGCACTTATCATTGCAATGATTGTATTCTGGAACCAAACCAATTCGCCCACCATCGACGAATCCGCTCACACACCCATCATTCATAACCAAGCACTTAATTTAATCAATCACTTCATGCAGCAAGACAAATGGGATAACAACACGCTAGCCAAAGTGTCACAACACTGGCGCGCACTTCCTCAAAAAGAACGCCAAATGGCTATTAACAGCGATATCTTCCAACAGCTTACCGACACCACTCGAAAAAAGATACATGAGCAACAACAGCCAGGTTTAACCGTCGACACCAGTTTGCATGAATCCCAATTATTAAAATTTGCAAACACCTTAGGTATTAATCCGGCGCTTTAACGTTAAGAATCCTAACCATCCAATCCCTTAACTCACGAATTTGCTGAGGATGCACCGAATGTGGCATGTCATAATGACGCCAATCCACCTGATAACCTAACTTTTGTAATATGGATAAGGATTGTTCCGCCAAATGGATGGGGATCACCGGATCTTGAGTGCCGTGCATCATCAATAATGGCGTATTCTGGTTAGTAATGTGGGCTTCTTCTGCAAGCTGCGACGCTAATGGCAAGTAACTTGACAAGCTTATGATACTCGCCAACTTTTTAGGGTAGCGAAGCCCACTATGTAAAACAATGGCACCCCCTTGGGAAAAACCCACTAAAAGAATAGACTCAGCCGCCACCCCCAAAGCCAATTCATTTTCAATGAGCGCCATCAATTGCTGCTCAGACTGACGGATACCCTTCTCATCTTGAGTCGCACCAAAATCAACAGAATACACATCGTACCACGCCCGCATGCGCATACCCCCATTAATCGTCACCGGAATATGGGGCGCATGAGGAAATACAAACCGAATGCCGGCTTGGTCAGGTAAATTCAATTCACGTACAATAGGTAAAAAATCATGCCCATCAGCCCCCAGACCATGTAGCCAAATGACACTCGCTTTGACCTCACCCGGTGGCTTAACTTCAATCGTTTCTAATAAAGTTTTCATCTCAAAATATCCACAAAAATACCAAACGGCGAACCGTATCTATACACGCTATCTTATAATATAATCCTGCCTTGAGAAATTTAAATTATGATCACACGCGTGTATTAACTCACGGGGATAGCAATGTTCAAAGTCTTTTCACAATCACTTATTTTCATCAGCTTAATCATATTACTGTTAAGCACAGCAGCATGCGGCCAAAAAGGTGACCTCTACTTGCCAGAACCCGAAGAAAAGACAAAAACCTTAAAAAAGCCACAACAATAAACCTTCAATTACTCGCTCATTGAACACTAAACCAGATTGTATAAAGCCAATGGATTATTTCAATTATCAAAAAAACGAACTCTATGCGGAAAACGTACCGCTAGCCCGCATTGCTGAAGATGTCGATACCCCTTGTTATGTGTACTCACGTGCCACCTTGGAGCGTCATTGGCATGCTTTCAATGACAGTCTGGGTGATCACTCCCATTTAATTTGTTATGCCGTTAAGGCAAATTCTAATATCGCTATACTCAATTTATTTGCCCGTCTAGGCTCCGGATTTGACATTGTTTCGCGTGGAGAGCTAGAACGCGTTATTCATGCCGGAGGAGCACTCGACAAAGTGGTTTTCTCTGGGGTAGGAAAAACCCAGGATGATTTGCATTTTGCGCTGCAGCACAACATTCATTGTTTCAATGTTGAGTCTAAAGCCGAACTCGACAGGCTAAACAATATTGCCCAACAAATGGGCAAAAAAGCCCCGATCGCACTGCGCGTCAATCCTGATGTCGATGCAGGCACTCATCCCTATATATCCACCGGATTAAAAGAGAACAAATTCGGTATTGATATTAAATCAGCATTTGAAATCTATCAATATGCAAGTAATTTGGCTGGCATAAACATTTGCGGCATTGCTTGTCATATCGGTTCACAATTAACTGATCTCACCCCATTCCTCGATGCCTTAGATCGAGTGCTCGCGTTATTAGACCGACTCACTAACAGCAGTATTCAAATACAACACCTAGACCTCGGCGGTGGTTTGGGAATTCGTTATCAAAATGAATCCCCCCCCCAGCCTGAAGAATATGTGACGGCTATCAAGAAAAAACTATCCCAACGTGACATCAGCATACATTTAGAACCAGGTCGTGCGATCACAGGTAACGCTGGCATGCTACTGACTCGCGTAGAATACATCAAACAAAATGAAGACAAAAATTTTGCCATTGTCGACGCGGCAATGAATGATTTATTGCGTCCATCACTCTACGATGCCTGGCAAGAAATTTTACCTGTCATACCACAAAATCATCATACACAACAAATCTATGACGTGGTTGGTCCAGTTTGCGAAACAGGTGATTTTCTTGGTAAAAATCGCCAACTCAGCATAACACAAGGAGATTTACTCGCAGTCAGATCCAGCGGGGCCTATGGCTTTTGCATGAGCTCCAATTATAACTCACGACCACGAGCTGCAGAAGTATTAGTCGATGATGATCATTACCATATCATCAGACAGCGAGAAACCTTTGACGATCTCATTAAAGGCGAAAGCATAATCCCTTAAATCATGTTCAACAAACCCCAGAAAAAGAACGGATGGATGACAGGGATATACCCATAACAAATTATCTTTAAATGTTAACGATTCACTATGGGTATATCCCCGCCCTCAAAAAGTCATTCTAAAAGCCTCTATGAACAAAAACGTGAAATAATTCACAATCTCCACTATTGACTATGTGAAACATTCCCAAAAACAGCAAAGTATTGCCTCTCTCTAGGGAATACTCTCTTCACATTATTTTTTTATCACATAAATGTGCATCAGATCTCACAAAACCATTTAAACTGGACGATAACTACGTAGCATAAATATTACGGCACACTCAAATACATGTCGGAGTAGCTACATGAAATTTTTCAGTTTTTTGATCATTTTTTCACTTGTTGTTTCATTGCTTGCCTGCAAAGCCAGTAATCTCGAAGAGGATACTCAAACGAGTTACGAAAACCCAACGGGTGCAGCAGAACGTTTCTCTGACGCCGAATTCAACAGCCTCCCCCCATTGCAACAATATCAAGTTGCCAACAAGTTAAAAGCAACTTTTTATAAAGGTATCAAAGCTGATGAATTTTTTGATTTAACTGCCGGAACAGAAAATCTGAAAACTAAATCTCAACAAAATCTTATTAGCAATACAGCCAATAACCTTAAACAACATCTACGAAATAAAGAAGCCTATGTTGCTCGACTGGAGAGTCGTTTTGTATTTACTCGAAGAGATAACGATACTAAAGCCGCAGAACACAAACCTTCTGCCGAACCATTAGCCACCATTCATCTTTTTCCAGAAAGCCGCGATTTAATGGAATCCTGGATGGCCTACACGCTAGCCAATACCATTTTATTCTCTCCCGCCGCAGAAATCGATTCAGCCAGTTACATTGATGTGCAAAATATCTATTCAGGCCTGACCGATGCAATGAATAGCGGAAAAACCATTCGAGAAATTATTTTCACCCACATGAAATCAGAAGCCAACTGGCGTCGTTTTCGCTCTCCAGAAGATAATACACGCGAAATGATTGAAATATATCTAGGTTTGTTTGATCGTGACGAAGACGTCCCAAAAGCATCACTCGCATGCAAAGACTGGAGCATCACCGATGATGAGGATGGCTATCAATTGCAGACAGATAAGCTCAAAGAGAACAGGGAACCACAATATGTACTTGATCAATGGGTCACAAGCTGCGAAGACTTTTACCAAGTGGTTGCCAGTCACCCACTGGTCATACCACGAATTACCACCGTCTTAGTCGACAAATTTTTTCCAGATGCCAGCTCAGAAAAAAGAGCTGCACTCGTGCAATCGATTGCAAACACCAACCCTAGCCATTTCTTTGATATTTTTACCGCAATCATCTTTTCCCGTGAATACTTATTAAATAGTCAGAAACCAAAAAATCTGGAAGAAACTTTCTTCAATCTTGCCGAACGCATTCATTGGGAAGCTGATAAACGTTTTTTCTACTATTTGACAGACCCAGATCAAGGCGCCAGTTTTCCTACCTTGCACAAAATGAAACAACCCGCCATGACTCTAAAATTAGGCCGTTGGATGACACAACCGTTAGATTCACTAAGTTTTGCCTATTATCATGAGGCCATACGTGAACAATTGTTGATAAAACGAAAAACAGAAAGCTTTCGTAGTGACCGACGAGGCTGGACAACCGAATATTTAAAAGCCGCTGACTTTTTAGAAAAAGATCAATTCATTAACTATTTATTTATTTCGGTGTTGGCTCGCAAAACAACAGACGATGAATTATCTCAGTTAAACACGATCATTAGCGAAGGCGGTCATGAAAAAGATTTTAACGCAATCGCCATGATTATTTTAGATTATCTATCGCGCCTTCCAGAGCTATATTACTTTCGAGCAGTTAAATAATAACGGAGTGACATCATGAAACGCAGAAATTTTTTAAAATCCATGAGTCTTTTAGGCAGCACCTGTATGTTACCTTCGTTACTTCAGAAGCAAGGTTTCATTAGCCCAGCACAAGCTTCACTATCTAAACGCGAACTTATCCACGCCCGAGCATTGGTATTAAATGAAATTGGCTATGTCAAACCCACGGTCATGCCACAAATTATCAGTATTTTTTTATATGGCGGTCCTTCTGAGCTCGCAGGTAATTTGACCAATATCAATGAAATTGATGATAATTCACAAAACCCCTACAACAGCAATATGCGACGTGATGCAAACAACTCCGTCGTGACCCCTAATGGGTTTTGGGGAGGCGCAGGCGGTGAGGTAATGGAAAGAATGGTTGGCAAAGGGCGACTGAGTGCTTACCGCACGATCCATCGGGTAAAAGATGATTCAAAAGCACACCGCCCTAGTATTTTTTCCAATTTAACAGGTGCTATCGGTGTCGATGATAGTCGCCCAGGCATTGCTACCAACTTAGCTGCCATCTTGGCAGCAAATAATGCCATTGCTGAAGATGCTCTATTTCCATTTGTCACCTTCGAAGGCGAAACTGTCGTTTTCAATCAGGGCAGCCTTAGTGTCCCATTGGGACTCAAACCCATCTCACTGGACAAAGACTTGCGTAACCCCTATGCACGTAGTGAAAATAGTTTTCTTGGCGAGTCCAATAGCATTATCGATAGCTTGGCTCAAAATGCAAGCCAATCTAGCGCTAGTCAATTTAGCAAAGTGATTGAAGCCTTTAAAAAACGTGGTGAAATCGAAGTATTCGTTAATCAACTGAAAGACAAACTTGATAATTTAACCTTACCTAACGACCCAGACCGAGCCACAGATGATCCTGCCGAGCTGAGTTATCCCGACAATAATTTTGGTAACCGTTTGAAAGCCGCAGTCAATCTAGCGATTAATAATCCAGATTCTGTTTTCATTAGCCTCGGCAGTGGTGGCTTAGGTGGTTGGGATGATCATGATTCGGCATTAGAAAAATATTCACGCCGCATGAGAGATTTAATGTTAGCCTTAGAAGTCGCCGCGAAACATTTAGAAGTTGAAGGTAAAGGCAACGTCGTCATTAATGTATTTGGTGACTTTGGTAGAAATGTAAATTTAAATAACTCCATGGGCTGGGATCACGGCAATAACCAAAACCTCTTTACTGTTGGCGCCAGTCAAAGTGCCGGTTCAAATATCCCGGGCAGAGAACTTGGTAAAATTGTCGGTAAAACCGAAAGAATTGGCAAAGCGAAAGTTAATCGACAATTTACCACTCCAACGGCGGATAGCTATCAATGTGAACCATTTTCCATTGCCTCTTCCATATACGGTTATTTTGGCATTCAAAACCCAGAAAAACTCACCGGTGAACCCCCCATTGATGAAACTGCGCCAAACGAATGGATCAATCCTGACGCTTAGCAATAGGAGTTACAAAGTTATCATAGGATATATACCCGTAGCGAATCATTTTTAGACAAATACTATGAGCACCTAAAAATGATTCGCTACGGGTATATCCAATAATTCACCTGCTGTTCTTTCAAAAACGATTCCGCATGCTCACCTTTTAACAGCGCAAAGGTTGACAAAATACCAGCTTCCGTACAAGTATTCGCTAAAACCGTTACTGATCGAGGTGCATTTTTTACTGGCCAACCGGTTTTTGGATTTAAAATATGCCCGTATCTTATGCCATCTTTTAACAAATAGCGGCGCGCATCCCCGCTAGTTGCAACGCCACCCCGGCATAATTCTACCGTACCCTTAAATTTTTTACCCGATGCCGTCGGATCATCTAAACCGATTTCCCATGGTTTACCATGCGCCCGAGATCCCAGAGCAAATAAATCGCCACCATAATTAATTAACACGCCACTGCTCACAAAAGGATTTATCAATGACGCCGTTCGATCAACGGCGTATTCCTTGCCGATCCCTCCAAAATCAATCTCCATTTGACGTTGCAGACTCAAGTACGGTCGCTGCCAATTCAGTTTATGCCACCCAACTCGTGTTAACAGCTTGTTAACAGCGACTTTAGTGGGAATGGCATCACTGCCATCAAAGCGCCAAACTTCCCTCAATACTCCGGAAGTAACATCAAACATGCCATCGCTTAAGTGGTAACATTGCTCAGCATAATCTAACAATTTTGCTGTTTCCTCATCAACTTTGATACGCGCTGCATTTGCATTGTTGATTTTAAAGACGATATTATCTTTTCGATAACGGCTAAATTTTTGTTCAATACGCTTTGCTTCAGTATATGCGATTTTTGTGAGTTTATGCGCCAATTCAAAAGCATCGACATCCATTAGCAGTTCACATAGCCCTGCCATTGCGGAAAAGCATCCCCGCCAGTAATCACCTTCACGGGTAATTTTTATAGGAGAATCGGTATTTTGCACAAAACCATCCTTGATAAAAATTAAAAAACAATATTAGGAGATGCCACCGCATGAAGCAATAGGGAATGAATTAGGAATGAAAAATTGAGCAATTTCGTACTTAAAAATCGTAAAGGAATTTGATTTTAGTGAATTTTTTGAAAGAGAGTGATATTTATTCAATGACTAAGCGAAAAAAATTAATGCAGAATTATAAGTGGGATCACATCAGCCCTTTGACGGTGGCAACAACCGATTGATTTATAAATGTATATATCGCTAATCTAATGATCAATTGTGAAAAGGAAGAATCTGTACAGTAATTTTAGAAATTCAAATCATCACCAAACACTATAAATATAGGCTCAATTTTAGGTATTTTTCACAGCGATCAATGATCGCTCAAATATCACCTTTAAAGGGCTGGTGGGATCACATGTCTAGCTGCGAAATGCAGGTTACATATACATTGTAACCTGCATTTACTGATGGATTAATGTCTACAACTTAAGACTTTCTTTCAGTATCTTTGGTGTTACAAAAATAAGTAACTCTTTTTTATTATTCTCATTTTTCGTTGACCGGAACAATCCGCCTACCAAAGGTAAGTCACCCAAAAATGGTACTTTTGATTTCGACTCTTGCTTCACTTGCTCATAAATCCCACCAAGCACTACCGTCTCACCATTATCAACCAACACCTGAGTACTCACTTCTTTGGTATCAATGCTCGGCACATTATTAAACACCGCTCCGACACTGTCCTTGGTCACTTGTAAATCCAAAATCACTCGATCATCGGGAGTAATTTGTGGTGTCACTTTTAGGCTCAAGGTTGCTTTCTTAAAGGAAACACTGGTAGCACCACTTGAGGTCGCTTCACTATAAGGTATCTCAGTACCTTGCTCAATTAACGCCTCTTTTTGATTGGAAGTAATTACCCGTGGATTAGATACCACTTCACCACGCCCTTCTGTTTGTAACGCAGATAACTCCAAGCCCAATAGCACGTCCGAATTCAGCATACCAAGCGCAAGCGAGGCAGGTCTGGCAGCGCCCGCTGGTAGATTAATACTCAAATCATCTTGCAAATTTCCTGGCGCCCCCAAGTTTGCACTTAAGCCACCGATACCACCGGATGTCATAATCGTCGAGTCTCCCGACGTTTTACTCGATTGCAAACCAAACTTAACACCTAAGTCTTTCGCAAAATTATCATTAGCAATCACAATCCGAGACTCAATCAGCACTTGCCGAATAGGAATGTCAAGTTTAACGATAAGCTTTCTAATTTCATCCAAGCGATCACTAGTATCACGCACAAGCAGTGTGTTCGTTCTATCATCAACCGTGACATTGCCTCGCCCGGATAATAAGGTACTATTATCTGATTTTAACAGATCAGCGATACTCGCTGCTTTTGCATAATTAATCTGAATAAGTTCAGACCGTAACGGTATCAGTTCTGAAATTTGTTTTCGAGATTCCAGCTCAAGCTTCTCCCGCGAAGCGATTTCTTCACCAGGCGCAACTAATAACACATTGCCGCTTTGGCGCATGGCCAAACCTTTTGACTTCAGGATAATATCGAGCGCCTGATCCCAAGGCACATTCTTCAAGCGTAAAGTAATGTTACCTTGAACTGAATCACTCACAACCACATTCAATGCGGTAAAATCAGCTAATAATTGTAATACAGCTCTAACCTCAATATCCTGGAAATTCAATGACAGTTTCTCTCCAGTATATTCCTCTTTCTTCACGACTTCTTTTTCTTTGGTGATGGTTTTAATATCAATCGTTAATGTTTTGTCGGATTGATAAGCTAAGTGCTCATACCGACCCTGAGTGGCAATCACCATACGCACATTATTGCCATCAGTAAACGTATCAATCGTTTGCACAGGCGTGGCAAAATCGATGACATCCAATCGTTGCTCCAGCTCTTGTGGCAAAGATGTATTAATAAAATCAGCGATGATGCGTCCGCCTTCTTCTCGTATATCAGCTAGCACACTTGGATCAGCAAAAGTAACAACTACTCGCCCCTCACCAGCATCCCCTCGGCGAAAATCAATTTGCTCTACACCATATTCTAATCTAGCTGAAGCAGTAGAAGATGTTGTAGCTGCCACCGACTGCGAATCAAAAATTCCTGAACCCAAAGTCAATACTACCTTATTTCCTTCAACTTGAGTATCGTAAGGCATTTGCCGAACAAGATTAAAAACAACTCGCGTACGACCACCCGCCTCAATCGCGGCCACTGACTTCACTAAGCCAATACCTACTCGGCGTGAACGCCATGAAAGACTATTTTGTGTGTTTGGAAAATCAAGAGCAACACGAGCCGGCTCATCAACAGTGAAACTATTGGGCTCGACAATATCACCTGACATTAAAAAGGTAACCTGCACACGATCACCTGGCAGTGCTGAAATCTGAATGTCTTTTAATTCAGCATCATCCCTTGCTTCATTATTTTTCACCGACCCTGAAACATCAGAACTGGCTGAATCATTTTCAAGTGTATGGTCTTCTATTACTAAATATACCGTATTATCTTCAACTCTAGCATCAAACTGAACCAATTCTGACAAATTAATCACAGCCCGAGTCGTACCATCATTTTCTGCGACTTGAATATTAGAAGTTACTCCGATATTGACAGGCAATGGTGCTCGCCACGGTAGTTTATTCTGAGTTTCAGAAAAATCTAAAACAACTCTTGCCGGTACTTCAGTAGAAAAGCTGGTCGGCATATTAGCAGACTCTGAAAAATTGAATTTTATTTCTAATCCTTGTTCCACTTTAGAAAAGGATACAAGCTCTAATTCATTTGCCAATACAGTTTGTAAAAAAACCGGCATAATAAAAATAGCTAAAAAAATTAGATGAAAACTACTATTACCAAAAGCCTTAATTCCTTGAGCAATGGTTTGCTTTTCTAGTTTTCGTCTCACAAAAAACAATTTCATGGCCATACCCTTTTCAATCTGGGATTACTGTGTCAAAACGAGCGTATTAGGGCGTTCTATCCATCCGCCTAATCCATCTTCTACTATTTCTTTTATTTCAATTTTTGTTTCTGAGATATCAATAATTTCACCGTGCCTTTCTCCTATATGGCTACCTTTCCTAACTCGATAAATAGTCCCATCTGGTGCTTTAACAACAGCCCATTCTTGACCTTCATTAACCATCATACCAACCATTTGAAGTGTCTTTAAAGCATACGACTCAAGCTCTTCCCTCAGACGTGACTCATTAGGTTTGAGACCAGTATAGGCCCGCTTAAGAGTAATTGTTTTGACTAGAGACATTGATGGAACAAAAGGGTCTCTTTGTTCCGAGACTTGGTATTCATAATTCTCGTAAGGTGTAATTGCAGGCAGAGGTTCTACTTTGCCTTTAAATTTCGCCTTAGTTTCCTGAATGTATTCTTGTAAATCATCGATGTTATTATCGTTACATGCCACAAGAGTAAGGCAACCCATAACCAACAAGAGTTTTTTCATATAATGTTTCATTGAAATTTTGTTTAAGCTAACCCGCTTTATATTTTTTTCCATTATTTCTTACCACTTAATTTCTCTAGTTCCTTTTCATCCAGGTAGCGATATGTTTTAGCTGTTGCCTGCATCACAAGTTGGCCAACCTCTTTATTTTTCGAGGTACTAATAGAAAATCCATGGAGCGTCACAATTCGTGGTAATCCAGCTACACCACCGATAAACTGCCCTAGCTCATGGTATCGGCCTTTTACTCTTAGCTCGATAGGTAACTCAACATAAAAGTCCATGGGTATTTCGCTTTTAGGTTTAAACAGCTCAAATTCAAGACCACTGGACAAACCAGTTTGACTAATATCCGTGAGTAAATCAGCAACTTCTGTTCTACTTGGCAACTGCTTCAACAAAGAACCAAATGTTCGTTCAATTTCGCGCATTTGCTGTTGATAGCCATCTAAATTTGCAGCCTTTTTTTGCTTCGTTTCAAAGACTTTTTTCAATTCATTTTCTTTTTTCTCAATTGATTCTAAAGTATCAATCTGATCCTTTGTATCAAACCAATAACCTGCCCCCAAAATAACAACACAAACGATAACGATGGCAAAAATTTTTAGCGATATAGACCAATTACCGATATTGTTAAAATCCAACTCATTTAGTTCAGCAAAATTCAAAATATTACCTTCCTTTTAATTAGCTTGAACTCGTTGCACCTTCAAAGAAAACCAACTTGAGCCAGCATGTTTCCTAGTGCTTGAATCAATGACAATAAGCTCTGGGTTTTTCAACCAGGGGGACTTATCTAAGTTGCGCATGAATGCTGAAATTCTCGCGTTGGATTCCGCAATGCCTTCAATATTCACAATCGCCCCCGAATGCTCTATCTTTAAAAGCTGTGCGCCCTCAGGAATTGCATTCACTAACTCCTCAAACAAGTGAACGACTTCTGCTCGACTCCCTTGTAATTCCTGGATGACACTCATACGTTTAAGAAGCCGCTCTTTGTCCTTCTCTAAAGTCTTTATTGCAGCAATTTCTTTGTCAACGTTCGCAATCTGCTCCTCTAAGAACTTATTACGGTCACGCTGATCATTCATGCGCCCTTCCATAAACATATGACCATAGACAATGATGCTCACCATCGCCGCCGCAATGAGCCCAGCAGAAATATAAAAGCGCCGCTCTCGTTCTTTTCGCCGCGTATCCCGCCAGGGTAATAAATTAATCCTTGCCATTAATCAAAACTCCGTAACGCCAAACCGCAGGCAATCAATAATGCTGATGCATCGTCACTCAATGTTTGAGCATTTATCTTGGGAGACAATGTCATTGATGAAAAAGGATTAGCGATCGTTGTCGAAACTCCCACTCTTTCCTCAATCAACTCATCCGAACCAGGAATGGCAGCACAACCACCGGCTAATACTAAATGATCAACCGTGTTATGCTGGCTTGATGAAAAGAAAAATTGTAAAGATCGGCTGACTTGCTGTGCCATTGCTTCTTTAAAAGGCTCCAAGACTTCCATGTTATAATTATCAGGCAATCCTCCTTTTCGTTTCGCCATGCCTGCTTCTTCATAAGACAAACCATAGCGCCGCTGTATTTCTTCCGTTAGCTGACGACCACCAAACACCTGCTCTCGGGTATAAATGATACGCTGGTCTTGTAAAACATTTAACGTTGTCATGGTTGCCCCAATATCAACGACAGCAATGGTTTTATCAAAACCCGCATCAGGAAGTTGGGCAGCAATTAGTACAAACGCACTCTCTAAAGCAAATGCTTCAACATCCATGATTTTGGCATGTAAGCCACCAAGCTCAACAGCCGCAACACGAGATTCTACCGTCTCACTTCGACAAGCCGCCAACAAAACATCAACCATTTCCGACTGTCCCTCAGTCTCTCCAAGCTCTTCAAAATCCAATGCCACTTCTTCCAATGGATAAGGAATATATTGATCCGCTTCTAATTCAATTTGACTGGCGAGTTCTTCTTCCGTCAAGGCCGCCGGCATAGAGATGGTTTTTGTGATCACCGCCGAACCTGCCACCGCAGCAGCAACATCTTTTAATTTTGTACCTGAACGGCGAACAGCGCGGCGAATTGTTTCGCCCACTGATTCCACGTCAGTGATAATTTTCTCTACAACAGAATTAGCAGGTAGCGGTTCAACAGCGTAACTTTCTACCCTAAACCGTTGCTCATGTTCACTGAGCTCAAGTAACTTTACGGCAGAAGAACTAATGTCCAATCCCAATAGTGCCTTGTTTTTCTTTCTAAAAAATCCCGTAAATGCCACGCTCAACTTTTCCTTCGTGATATAAAATGCTGGTCATGAAATTACTATCGGCCGCAATCCAAAATAGTCTTAGCGCTTTCTAACACTGAATTTACTTGCGCTTAGCCAGAATATTTGTCGGCGCTCCTCAAAAATTATTTAACAAATAATGCCAACACACAAGCAGAATTGATACCAGATATCTTTTTACCGCTACGATCACAAACTTGTGCAAACTGAATGACTCAACGTTACTTAATTTATATTGATAGAACCGACATTGGATAGGACGGATAAAATAGCAAGTAAACCGTAAGAATAATTTTTATTTGTTTACCTGAGAGCATCACTTTGTCATTTAGATTACCCACAACTAAAAGCATTGAATGCAATACATAACGGGTATTGATTCAGTCTATCTACCTCGGTGCTGAACACATCGGCAATAAATCAACCAAATTGTCCAAAAACTATAGTTAGACTATCAACGTGTGAACGTTATAATATTGCCATGACGTTCAAAATTTTAAACTCATCTTTAAAAGTATCCATCAGTTCCTGGAGAAAACTTACTCTCCCACTGAACCAGGCGTGTTTTTTGCGCTCTTAAATATGTTACAAGTCAACAACATAATCAGCGAGATTTGATGATCTTAGTAACGCCTAAACATTCATCTCATCAGATCAAGTCATAAATTTTGCAGGAAATCACTTTATTTTGAGTTCGCAAACAGTACGCTTTGCCGATACAATTCACACACTGTCAAGCATATCTTTAGATTTTATTTCATGAAAACAACTAGCACAACCAAGCGAAATCCCTTATTTTTTGCATTTAAATGGCTTTTTTTTATCGGAACAGGCGCAATCTTTAGCGGTATATTCATCGCTGCTGGCTTGTACTACTATATCTCGCCCAAACTGCCATCTATCGAAAGCTTACGAGAAATAAAGTTTCAAGTCCCTTTAAGAGTTTATTCGGCTGACAATAAGTTAATCAGTGAATTTGGTGAAAAACGTCGCTTTCCATTGACCTTTGAAAAAATTCCCGATGTTCTGGTGAAAGCCATTCTCGCTTCAGAAGATGACCGTTTTTACCAGCATCCAGGCGTTGACTACCAAGGCATTTTACGAGCCGCTGCTTTATTGATCACTACGGGCGAGAAAGCCCAAGGTGGCAGCACAATCACCATGCAAGTGGCTCGTAATTTCTTTTTGAGTAGCGAAAAAACATTCCTACGGAAATTCAACGAAATATTGCTCGCACTAAAAATAGAACAATTTTTAAGCAAAAATGAGATTCTTGAACTCTATCTCAATAAAATATACTTAGGAAATCGCGCCTATGGTGTAGGCGCTGCTGCCAAAGTATATTATGGACAAAATATTGACAAACTAAATCTCGCCCAACACGCAATGATCGCCGGCCTACCTAAAGCACCCTCCAAGTTTAATCCCATTGTAAACCCAGAGCGCGCATTACTTCGCCGCAACTACGTATTAAGGCGCATGCATGAGCTTGACTACATTAGCGCACAAACTTACCAAAGCACCATACAAGAACCTGTTACAGCCCTCGTATATCAACAAGATATCGAAATAAAGGCTCCCTATGCGGCTGAAATGGTTCGCAAAAGAATGATCGATCAATATGGACGCAAAGCATATACCGAAGGATTCAACGTCTATACGACCATTGACTCAAGACTACAGATGGCAGCCAATGACAGTCTGCGTAACGCATTGATTAACTATGAATTGCGCCACGGTTATCGAGGGGCAGAAGGGCATATTGACGAGCTTGACGCATCCGAGCCTGATGAGTGGCTAGAAGCGTTAAAAAATATCCGCAAAGTTCCATTATTACCTGCCGGCATTGTCATTGAGACTAGCGAACAATCCGCAGCCGTTTACCTCCAAAGCGGTAAAGTCATTTGGCTTTGCTGGCGCGGTATGAGCTGGGCCAACATGTATATCGATGGTAATCGCACCAAAGCCGCACCGAAAACGACAGCGGACATCATGCGTGTTGGCGATATTATCCGCGTACAAGCACATAACGATGGAACCTGGATGTTAGCGCAAGTCCCAGAAGTCTCTGGCGCCTTAGTGTCATTAGACTCCAAAAACGGGGCGATAAAAGCCATCATTGGCGGATATGACTTCAATGAAAGTAAATTCAATCGCGCCACTCAGGCCAAACGGCAACCCGGCTCAAACTTTAAACCGTTTGTCTACTCCTCAGCAATCGATAAAGGTTATACTGCGTCAACATTGATCAACGATGCCCCCGTTGTATTTAGCGACCGCAGCCTAGAAGATACTTGGCGCCCCGAAAATTACAGCGGTAAATTTTTCGGCCCTACCCGGTTACGGAAAGCATTAGTCAACTCTCGCAACCTGGTATCCATAAGATTACTGCGTAGCATCGGTGTTGATTATGCGATCAATTATGTGCAACGATTTGGTTTTAAAGCGGATGAACTGCCTCGCAATTTATCACTGGCGTTAGGTAGCGCAACGCTCAGTCCCCTGGAAGTTGCACGCGGCTATGCAATCTTTTCCAACGGCGGATATTTTGTCACCCCCTATCTCATTTCACGCATTGAAAATGTCGACCAGAAAATCATTATGCGTGCCACACCAAGTACCGTCTGTACAAACTGCCCTCAACCCTCATCCGATGATGGCATTAGCTTATTACAACAAGCCAATTTAACGAATACAGACCAAAATCAACCTGCTTTTAATATCGCTAAACGGGTCGTAGACGAAAGAAATGTATATATAATGACATCAATTATGCGCGATATTATCAAGTACGGCACAGGGCGACGAGCAAAAGTTCTCAACAGGGGGGACATTGCTGGTAAAACGGGCACAACCAATGATCAGCATGATGCCTGGTTCTCTGGCTTTAATGGAAACACTACCACCACTGCCTGGGTTGGGTTTGATAATCCAAGACCATTAGGTGACAGGGAATCTGGTGCTCGAGCAGCACTACCTATGTGGATTCGTTATATGCGAACCGCTTTGCAAAATACCCCTGAAACACCGTTAATCCAACCACCTGGCATGGTCACTGTCAAAATTGATCCGAAGACCGGATTGCTAGCAAATTCCCAAACACCTCGCGCAATCTTTGAAACGTTCCGTATAGAAGATGCGCCTAAGCAACGCGCAGGAACCAAGGCTTCGCAAAGTACAGACGTTTCATCAGAATCTGCTAACGATGAAGTAATTATTTTCTAACGAAAATGACAAAACGATTATGCGTAAAAATGGCAAACAACGAAACCAAGAGGAAATTGCGCAACTTATTGCTCGTAGCATAGTTGAGGGACGTATTGAAAATGTACAAACCGCCAAAAGAAAAATGGCAGAAAAATTAGCTTTACCGCTAAACAAGCTACCAAAAGATAAGGATATTGAAATTGCACTACAAGCTTATCAACGCATTTTTCGCAGCAATATACACTCAACAATTATATACCGCTTACGCAAAGAAGCCTTGCAGGCAATGGAGTTCTTTAAGGACTATGCACCACGCTTGGTCGGTCCTGTGTTAAATGGTACAGCCCATGCCCATTCATCCATTAGCATTCATTTGTTCGCGCCATCCGCAGAAGAAATAAACATTAAACTCATTGAAAACCATATCCCACATCATCTCAGCGACCGGCTTGCCACAATCAACGAAACCAAAAAAGTACATATCCCTGTTTTTAGTTTTATCGCTGGTGAAACACCAATAGAGCTGATGGTTTTTCCAGAAAAAAAACTAAGGCAAACCGTAGCAAAGCGCTCTCAGCAAACACTTGAGCGCGCATCAATTGGGCAATTAAAAGCACTACTCGCAGAACAAGATAGCTAGCTTTTTTGATAAACTAAATTTGCGGGTAATGAGATGGATAAGGCATTAAAGCTACACCACTATCCACTGCAGCTTTAGCAACCGCCGATGCGACAAAATTAACCAGTCGCTCATCCAATGGCTTTGGAATAATATAATCTGGACCAAATCCCATACTGGACACCCCGTAAGCATCTAAAATAGATTGTGGTACAGGTTCTTTTGCTAGGTGGCTCAGTGCATGAGTCGCAGCAATTTCCATTTCTCGATTGATGCAAGTTGCCCGCACATCCAGCGCTCCCCGGAAGATAAAGGGAAACCCCAAAACATTATTCACTTGATTGGGGTAGTCACTCCGGCCAGTCGCCATAATCAAATCACTTCGCACACTCATTGCCAATGCCGGTTTGATCTCAGGATCAGGATTGGACAACGCAAAGACAATGGGTTTGGATGCCATCGTTTTCAACATATCAGGAGACAACAAATCCGGGCCAGAAACACCAATGAACACATCAGCCCCATCCACCGCATCAGCCAAAGTCCGAGCACTCGTCTTCACAGCAAGCGCTTTTTTATATTCGTTTAGATCATCTCGATCTGTATGAATCACCCCTTTCCTATCCACTAAAAAAATATTATCAGGCTTCACACCCAGATCGATTAATAGCCGCATGGAAGCAATACCAGCAGCACCTGCACCAAGACACACAACCTTGATATCTGCTAATTGCTTTTGCTGTAATTCAACCGCATTCAATAATCCAGCTGCAATAATAATCGCTGTGCCATGTTGATCATCATGGAACACAGGAATATTCAAACGCTGCTGTAGAATACGTTCAATTTCAAAGCATTGAGGTGCTGCAATATCTTCCAGATTGATACCACCAAAAGTTGGTGCAATGGCCGTCACTGTCTCAATAAACGACGCTGTCGATTGCGAATCAACCTCAATGTCGAACACATCAATATTAGCAAAACACTTAAATAAAACCGCTTTGCCTTCCATCACCGGCTTGCCAGCTAGTGCACCTACGTTACCTAACCCTAACACGGCACTACCATCGCTGATAACGCCAACCAAATTGCCTTTGGCAGTATAACGATACGCCGCAGCCTCATCAGCAACAATGGCACGCACGGGTTCAGCAACGCCTGGCGTATAAGCCAATGACAAATCAAGCTGTGTTGCACAAGGCTTAGTCAATTGAATGGCCAACTTGCCTGGTGTACCACCCGCATGATATTCAAGCGCTTGCTCTTTAAAGTCTTGCATAAAAATCATCCCTAACGTATTCGTTAAATACTGAAATGAACACTAAATGTGTGTACAAACCAATGAAAAATTACCCGAAAGCAAACCACTTGTTAAACTCAATTGGTCACTTCCAAAGATCGAGGATGCCTGACCAACATATTTAATTTTTTCTTATAAGGAAACAACCACCCTTTTGCGATGACTCGCTTATTTTTCAGATCATTCATATCAATTTGCTGAAAATACGGCAAATCTTTGCGCATGATACGTAAAGAAAATTGATCGGTGAGCTGCAGCCAAATTGATGATCTGCTATTGCTAACCGCATTGATAACACCAGAGATTCGGTAAAAACCATGGATAGAGGGTTTGATGTCACTCACCTCCCATGGCATAAACCGCGGGTGAGACCACATATTCAATCGCTTCGATATCGCTGTCTTTTCCAGCTTTGCATAACATTCTGCATGCCAGGTATTAGGAGGTATAGTAATTTGCGCAGCCAAACCTCTCTGAATTAGAAAGGCTTGCACATTCATACCACTTTCGGTGAACACATGCGCCAACAAGCGTTGGTAACGATCCTTGCGAACCCGCTCAAACCGTAAACTTATTGTTTGTGAGCTTTTTAAAAACTGTTTTAAAGCTCGAAGCGATTTGCTTGCAAATGGTTCGGCAAGCTGAGAATTATGGGCAGTTTCCGGTGCATTTATGCCTAACATACGCACTTTTCGACCATCTTTAAGCCATAAAGTGTCACCATCAACAACATACCGAACAGTGACACGCTCATCGATTCGATCAGGCGGGCATTCGCTTGCGCTTGCAAAACCGAAGAGAAAAATCACAGCAAATCCTACATTGCAGAGACCCACAATGCCTTTACTGAAAATTTGAACGTATTTCGTGTTCAACAGCCAACGAAATACGTTAAAAGCCAGTTATTTAATGCCGTATTTTTGACGGAATTTGTCAACCCGACCCGCCGTATCAAGGATTTTTTGTTTGCCCGTATAAAAAGGGTGACATTCAGAACAGACATCGATATGTAGCTCTTTGTCCAACGTAGAACGCGTCTGGAACGCATTCCCACAACTACAAGTAACTGAAATTTCACTATAATTTGGGTGAATCTCGGATTTCATCAGTATTCCCCTGAAATGCCATAATTAACAAAAGGGCCGGAATTATAAGCGAAAATCAAACAAGCCTCAAGCAATATGATTCACCTTAAGCGACAAAAAATCCTAAACCCCATGACTTTCCTCAGCTAATCTTGCCCTATTCACCCCGCCTGCGGTAATATACTTAGCAATTTAGCGATGACAATCTGGATTTAAAACACCAAGCGTAACCAAACAAAAGCAAGTCATTTAGTAAATCAAATTCAATTTATCACAGAGTGTATATCAGTATTATGGAGTATCAAAACGAAGAAAAACGCCTCTTAAAATTCATCGTTACCTCAGCCGCTTTTTTCTTTGTCGGCACGGTGCATGGCGTATTGCAAGTTATCAAACCTATTCGGGCCTACCTAGACTCCATTGGCAGCCCCTATGGTGGTCCAGGGCATATGATCGATCCGCTTGCTCATGCGCATATCAATGTGATAGGCGGTGTAGTTATATTTCTCATGTCTGCAGCCTATTACTTGCTGCCCCGCATATCTAAACAAAGGTTATATTCCTATAAGTTATTAGAGCATTCCTATTGGTGGACCACCATTGGACTTGCCTTCTTTTATACGACATTGCTTGTTTTCGGCTTTTGGGAAGGTCACTTGCTATTAACAGCCCCAGAGCAGATGGAAGAAGTTCATCAATATTACACGCCCACCATTGCTATCGCCGCTAATATTATGGGAATGGGATTTTGGATCTTTTTCGCTAACGTTTTTTTGACTTACCGGAAAATCAAAAAACAGCATGAATAAAACGACAGAACCTTCAGAATCGGAGCCTATCGAAACCACGGCAGAACAATGTCTTTGTCCCGACACCTATCCCGATTGGTCTGACACGACAATAGATATCGGTGGGTATTGCATTCATCGCATGCCCATGTCATGCTTTTTTTTTATGCCATTGGCCTATGACCTTGCCGTTGCCAAACAGACACATAATATCGATGCACTTGGCGTAGAAGAATTATGGCCAAATTTTACCATGACCAAAACCAGCATGTTTAAAGGTTACATGTTACGTTTGCTCAAGGCTGCAGACTCACCGTCCCATCATATCCAGTTTTTACCATCCCCCTTTCATATCCATGTGTTATTACATCATGGCACGATGGGAACAATTAACACCACCGTACGGGCGCAGCAAACACAACTGATTGATCAAGGAAGAAAACCCAAAAGCCTACTGCTCGCACACTTAAGCTGCCCAGTATGTGCAGATCGCAAAGGAGGTGAGAAAATTTTAGTCATGAGACATTGGCAAGTGAACCAAAAGCTGTCAAAACGAATCCAAACTTTAACTAAGTACAAATGAATAAGCAATGAACTCATTATAGCTATCTCCATTAGATTTCCGATCAATAATCAAACAATATTTACATTATTGAATTTCTTAAATTGGAAACTTGAAAAATATACCGTTTTAGCCCCACAATAATATTAATGTAAAAAGATCATCATAAAGATTTGCGTTTTATTGAACTTGCATGTAAATTCATTACATACTCTTTATTAAATACCCGCTAATAACTGATAATCCGGTAATTAAGTAACAAGGCCTGTCTTGAAGTCATTTAGCTGGTATGATATTTGGTTAGCTCTATTATATGTTTGAAAGTATGCGCGCACTTCGAGCATACTTTAATCGACTCACACTGAAACTTGGAGGCACAAAACGTGAGTGACAGAATTGTCTACCTTACCGATGATACATTTGAAGATGAAGTACTTAACGCTGAAGGACCTGTACTGGTAGACTATTGGGCTGAGTGGTGTGGCCCCTGCAAAATGATCGCGCCGATCCTCGACGAAATTTCCAGTGAATACGAAGGAAAAATAAAAGTCGCAAAGCTTAATATTGACGATAATCCAACAACTCCGCCCAAATATGGTATCCGTGGTATCCCTACATTAATGTTATTTAAAAATGGCAACGTAGAAGCCACCAAAGTGGGCGCAGTATCAAAGTCGCAGTTAACCGCTTTCATTGATAGCAATTTATAGACTTAACTGTAATACCCTAAACATTATTTGCATGGAAAAATAATAACATCAATGTTTTTGATCACGTAGTTAACCTGTTTTTATATACCCAAAAAACTTAGAGCGCATTGAAAACTCTGCGGTACCTGGTTCGTTAGCGCTTGTCCTAATTCTTCAAAAAGCCAGTTTTAAAAATCACTCTTCGTCAATTCTCTAATCAAAAGTAAAACCTTATGAATCTAACAGAACTAAAGACAAAATCTGCGGCTGAAGTCCTTGAAATTGCCCAAGAAATGGGTATTGAGGGTATGGCACGCTCCCGTAAACAAGATGTCATTTTTGCTATATTGAAAGCGCACGCCAAAAAAGGTGAAGACATTTATGGCGATGGTGTATTAGAAATTCTTCAAGATGGCTTTGGCTTTTTGCGATCATCAGATAGCTCCTACCTAGCCGGACCTGACGACATCTACGTATCACCGAGTCAAATTCGACGATTTAGTCTGCGAACCGGTGACACGGTCGCCGGCAAAATCCGCCCGCCAAAAGAAGGTGAGCGCTATTTTGCATTACTTAAAGTCAACGAAATTAACTTTGAAAGCCCTGAAAACGCCAAAAATAAAGTACTTTTCGAAAACCTAATTCCATTATTCGCCAGAAGGCGACTACATATGGAAGTCGGTAACGGCAGCACTGAAGATCTCACCGCACGCATTATTGAACTGGTCTCCCCTATTGGAAAGGGACAACGCGGCCTCATCGTCTCTCCTCCGAAAGCCGGTAAAACGGTAATGTTACAAAATATTGCTCAATCAATTGCCCATAACCACCCAGAATGCACATTAATTGTCTTGCTTATCGACGAGCGACCCGAAGAAGTCACCGAAATGGCGCGTTCCGTTCGGGGCGAAGTGGTCTCTAGCACCTTCGATGAACCTGCAAGCCGCCATGTACAAGTGGCAGAAATGGTCATTGAAAAAGCAAAACGACTGGTTGAGCATAAAAAAGATGTTGTCATCTTGCTTGACTCTATTACCCGTTTAGCTCGCGCTTACAACACTGTCATTCCATCCTCCGGCAAAGTGCTCACAGGCGGCGTAGATGCCAATGCATTACAACGGCCAAAACGCTTTTTTGGCGCCGCACGAAATGTCGAAGAGGGCGGTAGCCTCACCATTTTAGCCACCGCCCTCGTTGAAACGGGCTCTCGCATGGACGAAGTGATCTATGAAGAATTTAAAGGTACCGGCAATATGGAATTGCATTTGGATCGCAAAGTTGCCGAAAAACGAATTTATCCAGCGATTAATATTAACCGCTCAGGAACTCGCCGGGAAGAATTATTAACATCCGCAGAAGAATTGCAAAAAATGTGGATCCTACGCAAGTTACTACATCCCATGGAAGAAGTCAGTGGCATGGAATTTCTACTCGATAAACTCAAAGACACGAAAACAAATGACGCGTTTTTTGAGTCAATGAAGCGTTAAAACCCGCCTCAGTGATGTTAACCAACAGCTATAGCCAAATTTCATTCAACAATACTTAATCAACCAAACCCAAGTTTGCTCACTCAGCGCATAGGTTCTTGCTGGATTACTGATGCCAAAAAACTTTTTTCTTTAAAAAATATCATATTTTTCTGATGAAAAAAGCGATAGATCAATTTTAACCTACATTTCGTATCCGAGCATGCGATCTCGCTTAATGATTGATTTCACAGAAATTTTTCTTTAGTTGGTGATACAAACAGTATTTACCACCCTCAGAAAAACCTATGTGAAATACAATACTTCTCGCGATGTTCACATATTCTACGACGAAATGTAGGTATTAACTGACGAGCAACAATCACATCGAGTCATACCAAGCTAGGGAAAACCCATTGTTATAGATACATAATGCAAATATACAGATACCAACTTCATTACCCTCACGGACCCCATCTTCACTGTGCGCATAGCTAGAATATATATTCAGTTCCCTCTTGCCGAAGGCCATATCATTGACTTGCCAGAACCAGCGGCAATACATGTCATGAAAGTATTACGCTTAAAAATAGGTGACCCGTTAATTTTATTTAATGGCACCGGTGGTCAATATGATGGAAACATCTTGAGCCTATCCAAAAAAAAAGTTTGCATTCAACTGCAAAAATTTCACTCCATCGACCGCGAGTCACCTCTGTATATCCATTTGGGCCAAGCCATTTCACGCGGAGATCGTATGGACGTTGTAATACAAAAATCAACCGAGCTGGGCGCCAACAAAATCACACCCATTTATACAGAATATTGTGCGATCAAACCTGATCCAGAACGTCTCCAGAAAAAAATTGAACATTGGAAAAAAATCAGCTACTCCGCATGTGAACAAAGCGGCAGAAACAAACCACCGCAAATCGCTGATATAGAAAAACTAGCAATTTGGCTTAAAAACAATCAAAACATAGCCTGTAAATTCATACTCCACCCACATAACTCAAAAAAACTGCAATGTACTCCACCACCCATTAAACCTCAAATCGCACTATTAGTGGGTCCTGAAGGCGGTTTTTCTGAGACTGAAATCACCGCCGCGCAAGATTTTGGCTTTCAACCCATTAAGCTTGGCCCTCGCACCCTCCGTACCGAAACAGCCGCGCTAACCACCTTAAGTATCTTGCAATTTCTTTGGGGAGACCTTAGTTAAAGTACTTGGCTAAAAAGCAAATCAACCATCCTCATTGCTAATCCGCCAACTCCCCCCACTTGCAGACAATCATTATTGACCTTAAACTTACTGCCTTTGCAGACAAACCCAGTACAGTAAACTCCAGATAAATTAAAGAGACATCAAATAAAATGACTGAGCGATCATTTATACCGCCAACCCGCACACTCATGGGACCCGGCCCATCCGATGTAAATCCAAGAATTCTAACCGCCATGGGACGACCCACCATCGGTCATCTTGATCCCGCCTTTGTCGGCATGATGGATGAAATGAAACAATTACTTCAATATGCCTTTCAAACAGAGAACCAACTCACCATTCCCATTTCCGCACCGGGCTCTGCAGGCATGGAAACTTGCTTTGTCAATCTCGTAGAACCCGGCGAAAAAGTGATTATTTGTCAAAACGGTGTTTTTGGTGGACGCATGCGTGAAAATGTCGTTCGTCTCGGCGCCATTCCACATATGATAGAAATCCCATGGGGCGAAACCATCGATCCAAATATACTGGAAGACGCATTAAAAAATTGTCCAGACGCAAAAGTCGTGGCATTCGTTCACGCGGAAACATCCACCGGTGTACAAGCTGATGTTAAAACACTTGTAGAAATTGCTCATCGTTACGATTGCCTCACCATCGTCGATGCTGTCACCTCGTTGGGCGGTATTCCATTAAAAGTCGATGAATGGGAAATTGATGCTATCTATTCTGGCACCCAAAAATGCCTATCTTGCACCCCTGGGCTCTCCCCCATTAGCTTTAGCCCTCGGGCAGTAGAGCGCATAAAACAACGTACTCACAAAGTGCAAAGTTGGTTTTTAGATCTCAATCTGGTGATGGACTACTGGGGTGGCAACACGAAACGTGCCTACCACCATACAGCACCGATCAATGCGTTATATGGATTACATGAAGCGTTGCTCATTCTTAAAGAAGAAGGCCTAGAAAATGCGTGGGAACGTCATGCGTTTCACCACCGCGTATTAAAAGCCGGCCTCGAAGCGATGGGCTTGAATTTTCTGGTTGCCCCAGCTAACCGACTCCCTCAATTAAATACCATTTATGTTCCTGAGCAGGTCAATGAAGCGCAAGTAAGGCAAATTTTACTCAATGAATATCAACTGGAAATCGGCGCAGGACTCGGCTCGCTCGCTGGAAAAGTTTGGCGCATAGGCCTCATGGGCTATGCATGCCACCTGAAAAATGTCATCTATTGTGTGAACGCCCTGGAAGCCGTACTTGGATCAATGAACGCGCCCATCCATAAAGGCGCAGCGATGGATGCAATCAATACTGTAGTCAATGAAAGACCCCATTAACTCGACAACGGCATAACAATTAATCAGCATTGTCATAAAGTAGTCTTTTATGCGATGCTGAATATCCTCCCCCCATGGCGCATGAATACACACCTAGACCAAAACTTGTGGATACATCAGAAAAATACTGCTATCAATTGATATAAATTTTAACCTACGCATCCAAACAACCCTTCACAAAAAAACCACATTATAATTCAGTTAGGCTTGAAACCATCAGCGATTCATGTCAAATTAGAAGCACACCGCACAAGAAATATACGACCCACTTATAAGTAAAAATTAACCAGTACGGGCCTATACTTTGCGGTTAATCAATCAGAATATCAAGCATCACCCTGGGGAGCCATCACAATGAACGATAAAAATATAAACTTTCAGTACTGGAGCGACCTCGCCAAAAAGGACCCTGAAGCTTTCGAAAAAAAACGCAAAGAAGTGATTGACCAATACATCGCGGCCATTCCTGACAAAGAAACCCAAGCACGAATTAATAAATTACAGTGGCGTATTGATATGGAAAGAAAAAAATATAAGAATCCACTAGACGCTGCCATACGTATTTATGATATGATGTGGGCATCAGTTTCTAAGCATTACGATGTATTGCAAAGCTTGACCGATGTCACATCATCGGAACAGCATAAAAAGGTTAAAATTGAAAAAGCTCCAATTTTACCTTTTAAGAAATCTGATCCATCTGATAAACAGATGGGCTCCTAGGGGGGGGAGAAGATTGGCGAGAGGGCGTGCTGTGTCCTCTCGCCTTTCAACTCAAGCACCTCGCCTAAGCTATGCACGTCATCAACCATTCCTTAGCTCAGCACGCCTCAAAATCAGCCACCTAAAATCTCAATGAAGCCTCCCCAAAATGAGTGAAGCTATTTTTCATTAACACCACATCAGCATACACCATGGATCAAATGAATTTATCAGGATAATACGCCACAAACACCCTCAGCAACCGATACATTATTCACCACCACGATATTAGGAGCGTACACTTAAAGTTATGGAAAGTTTATGGAATGACCAGGATGCACAACAATTTCAAGACGAACTCGCATTACGTGTCTACAGTTCTCGTTTACTCGGCCAGAATGACGCATTAGTTTTACATGGCGGTGGCAATACTTCAGTCAAAATCAAACAAAAAAACATACTCGGCAATGACGAAGTTATCTTATATGTAAAAGGCAGTGGCTGGGATCTAAAAACCATTGAAGCGGCCGGTTTCAGCCCCGTCAAAATGGATCATTTATTAGCGTTAGCAAAATTAGAAAAACTCAGTGATCCGCAAATGGTCAATGAATTAAAAACCCACTGCATTACCGCCAATGCTCCTGCCCCTTCCGTCGAAGCTATTTTACACGCCATTTTGCCATACAAATATGTTGATCACACCCACGCCGACGCGATTGTCACCATTACTAACACGCCATCGGGGTTAGACAAGATTCAGCAGATCTACGGCAATTCCGTCGTTATTATTCCTTATATAATGCCTGGTTTTGACTTAGCTCGGTTATGCGCTGAAACGTTCCAACGAGAAGCATCAGCCGATACGATTGGTATGATATTAATGAACCATGGCATCTTCAGTTTCGGTGACACAGCCAAACAGTCCTATGAACGCATGATCGAGTTAGTTAGCAAAGCTGAACATTATTTAGAATCGCAAAAGGCTTGGACACTGCCGGATGCAGCAACCACCAATCTCGAGCCCTCCAGCCAACAAATTGTCCAGCTACGTCAACGTATTTCCCACACCCTAAAAAAACCCATTATCTTAAGTCAAAGCAAACATCCCAAAGCGCATGCATTTGCCAATCATAGCGACGTCAGCCATTTATCCCAACAAGGCCCTGCAACGCCTGATCACATTATTCGCACGAAACAACGCCCCATGCTGGGTGACAACCTGGCGCAATATACAGAACAATATACAGCCTATTTCAAACGGCATGCACCGAACGCGCAAGAACCCAAAACAATGCTCGATAGTATGCCCCGGGTTATTTTAGACCCCGCTCTCGGTATGCTCACCGTCGGCCAAACAATCAAAGAGGCAATGATTGTCCAAGATATTTATCACCATACCATCGATATCATTTTACGAGCATCCTTATTAGGTGGCTATCAAGCACTCCCTGAAAAAGATCTATTTGATATGGAATACTGGGATCTCGAACAAGCCAAATTACGCCGCAATCCTGCACCTCCTCTGTTTGCTGGCGAAATTGCTTTCGTCACGGGTGCAGCATCAGGTATTGGAAAAGCAACCGTAAAAACGCTACTTGACCAAGGTGCAGCCGTCACAGCCATTGATATTGATCCTAACGTGGAACAATCATTTCAACATCCCGCGTATTTGGGCATCACTTGTGATGTCACTGACGAAACCCATATTCAACAAGCTTTGCAACAGACGATTGCTAAATTTGGCGGATTAGACATGATGATTCTTTGTGCCGGCGTATTTCCTGCAAGCACTCCTATCAATCAAATGAAGCTCAGTCATTGGCAATCAACCATGTCAGTCAATCTGGATGCCAACCTTAGCCTACTGCGGGAAAGCCATCCATTTCTATCATTATCCCCTTCAGGAGGAAGGGTTGTTATCATTGGCTCAAAAAATATCGCCGCCCCCGGCCCTGGCGCTGCCGCCTATTCTGCATCCAAAGCGGCATTAAATCAGCTTGGCCGAGTCACTGCCCTTGAATGGGGCAAAGATAACATTCGGGTAAATATGATTCACCCTGATGCGGTATTTGATACTAAAATTTGGACTGAAGAGGTGCTTGCAGCCAGAGCAAAACACTACGGAATGAGCATCGCGGCATACAAAACCAAAAATATTTTGCAAACAGAAATTCAAAGTATTGATGTCGCCCAATTAGTCGCCACAGTATGCGGCTCATCATTTGCGAAAACGACAGCCGCCCAAATTCCCATTGACGGCGGTAACGACCGGGTTATTTAAATTCAAGGAATGGACATGTGCCAACTTTTCAATAAAACACCGATTTTATTTTTAGCCTCAAGTATTGAGGGGCACATTTCGATAACACAGAAACTAACAAAATAACGGCTCACATGCATTTTAAAAAACTATGCCAACTTCCATACGTAATTTATTGATATTGTTAGTTGAACCCTCTCAAACTCAACAAAGAGTGATCAAGGATCATTTGCGGCATCTTGGTGTAAATAATGTTGATGTGATACCAACGGGAAAACAAGCGCTTGAAGCAATGCCAACTTTACAGCCTGACCTGGTGATAAGTAGTATGTATTTACCAGATAGTACAGGCACTGAATTGGTACAAAAAATGCGTTCACATCATGGACTAAAAAACATTCCATTCATGTTAATATCTAATGAAACAAGCTTTCGCTATTTGGACCCAATACGCCAAGCTGGCGTTATCGCCATTTTACCCAAGCCATTTCAAATCACACAGCTTGAAAATGCGTTAGTTACTACCTTGGGTTTCATTGAACCTGAAGACCCCTCCATCAACAATCCAAAAGCTGAAGAACTATCAACGCTTATTGTCGACGATAGCAAAACGGCAAGAAGCTCTATAAAGAGCATTTTACAGAAAATGGGTCTAGAGAAATTCACTGAAGCAGAAAATGGTAAACAAGCCATCAACTGCCTTGATAAACACTCATTTGACCTCATTGTGACTGATTACAATATGCCTGAAATGGATGGAAAAGACTTGGTTTACTATGTACGCAACAAGAGCCGTCAATCGAACATCCCGATCATGATGGTGACCAGCGAAACCAATAAAAGTCGTTTAGCTGCCGTCGAAAACTCAGGCGTTTCTGCTATTTGTGATAAACCGTTCGAGCCCAAAGTTGTTAGCAGATTGCTCAGACAGTTAGGTTTATAAGTCAAAACTGTACCACGCAAAATGCACTTTATTCAACAGACAGTAAATAAAGTGCGCATATTCCAGCGATCACCAAGTTTATACAGAACTTGCTAACATATGTTTTGCGCGGCACTCATTCTTCTCTTGGCGCACATAATACTTCAATCAATTGATCTTCAAGCTCAATACGATCCGCTAACATTTCCCCCAATCGAGAAAGTTCTTTCTCCAATTTGTCCAAATCATTCTCTTGCTCTAAGGAATCATACAAATCATTAAAATCAAGAATTTTATCGGTTGACTCAGCAATTTTTGGATAAACGCACTTAGCCGCATCAAGCATCGTTGCACGACGCTCATTTTTACTATCAATAAAGCGATAGAGTCTTAAATGAGCATCCGCCGTATAATCTATCAATGATTGACAAAATTTCTGCAATAACTCATTCAGGGGAGGATATTCTTTAAAAGGCCGGTGAGCGGCTAATTCACCGTAAAGTGCTAACATTTCAGTCCGGTGATCCACTAATCTTTGTATCGCTTTGTGCGACTCTGCACGGCGATCCACAGTCACTTCAGTTGTTGCCACATTGATTCTCCGCTTTGGTAGGTGTGCTTATTGATACTGGAGATATGTACTCAGCATAATTCACGCATAAAAAAAACACAAAATGACCTTTCAAGCCCTATTCGCTAAAGCCTCTAATATTCTGGCTGAATTCGTGTCTATGGCACAAGCAGAAATTCTCTTGGCTAAAGCTTGACCTAAAAAAAATTTATAACCATTAAGAAAACTACAGAATATCTGAATCAAATGCCATTTCACTCCCTTAACTAAAAGTATTTAATTAAATAACGATGAAGTAATTACCTACCGACATTGGGTCACCTAATGTCGATACCTACATAAAAAAATCATTGTACGCTTAAAATCGAATAATAGGCCAAACAGGAAAATTATTGCGTAGCCCATTCCTTAGTACCTGCGTTGAAAATACACAGCGATTTTGCGAACCTCCCCAAGCTGCCCTTCAACGCCCAAATTACCTCCGCGATCCACCCAAACATCCAATCCCCCAAAAAAAGACTGATAATAGCATGTTGAAATTAGTGAAGTCATTGCGCCAGCTTTATGATGACCCGAGATACAATGACTATTTACGCCATAATAAACGCCAAAGTCATCTAATAACTTGCTTAATGCCCCTAGGCGTACATTCCAGCCATGCCATGCGAGCTCCGGGGTATCCAGCGCCTCCTCGTCAAAAACTTTCTGATAATGATAGCGAATATCTAGACCTATCTTGGTATTATCAGTCACCCACCGACCAGTCCGAAACGTTATGCCACCAAAATAACCAGCTAATGCATCATCTCCTAGCTCGCCGCGCCCGGTTAAACTCACAAAACTTCGCCCAGCCAATACGCCACCATGAAACCAACCATAACTATAATCGAATAGATAGGCATCAATACTTGTGATCACAACATCAGCATAGGGAAAACCTTTCGGAAATGAGAATGTCTCATGCGCTATTTGCAATCCAATACCGGTCGAATTCGCATGCCACTCATCATAAAAAAAATTATCAGCCCGACAAAATTCACACCAACAACAAAAAATCAATAACAAGCTAAACTTTTGTAGGATTATCAATTTCCCACACGCCGATAAGGCGACGTAGCAGATAACTCATCACAATATTTTTCCATCATCGGCACTTCTTGTTCAATAAATTGGTCAATAGCCACCCGAAAACGGGGATCTGCGATCCAGTGAGCCGACCAAGTGGCCGTTGGCAAAAAACCTCGGCTTATTTTATGCTCTCCCTGGGCGCCAGGCTCGAAAACCTGCAATCCATGTTGAATGGCATATTCTATGCCCTGATAGTAACAAGTCTCAAAGTGCAAGCCTTTCATTTCAACCGTCGTCCCCCAATAACGGCCATAAAGTCGTTGGCTATCTCTAAAAAAAAACGCACCGGCAATATCCTTACCCGCCTGTTCGGCAAAAATTAACACAATCTGTTGTCCCATCTTGTGCCCAATGTTTTTAAAAAACTCTAAATTAAATGTGGCAAATCCTCCCTTAGAAATAAAGGTATTCCGGTAAAAATATTCCATAGAGCGCCAGTCTGATTCAATCGCCTCATCACCCGATAATTGTCGAAAAGTGATCTGTTGATCCCATACTTGCTGCCTTTCACTTTTTATTTTCTTGCGTTTACGCGAAGACAAACGACTCAAAAAATCATCAAAGCTATGATAACCTTGATTTTCCCAGTGGAACTGACAAGCCATGCGCGCCTTAAAGCCATGGCTCTCTAATAATGCTAACTCTAGCATGGTGGGAAATAACCAGTGAACCGATGATACCTGCAGTTTTTTTGCATAATCCAAACAAAAAGCAATCAACTCGTTAGCGACAGTGGCATAATCAGCGTCCCTTGAAACCAATAAACGGGACCCCGTCACCGGAGTATAAGGTACACCGATCACCAACTTTGGGTAATACACCAAACCTGCACGCTGATAAGCCTCCGCCCAAGCCCAGTCGAAAACCAATTCACCATAGGAATTCAGCTTGATATACATGGGTACCGCACCCAGCAGCTCCCCTGATTCATGAAACATCGCGATGTGCTGGGGTAACCAACCCCATTGGCGACCAACACAACCGTATGATTCCATCGCAGCAAGAAATTCATGCCGTAAAAATGGAGATACCTCATGTAACACATGATTCCACTGTGCTGAACCAAGATCATGCAAGTCATTAAGCACTTTTATTTTCATGAGGATTTCTATATTGAGTTGAGGAATGGGCTAGCAAACAATCGATATTGAGCGACATAACCTTTAAGCGATTATATTTTAGAGAATTTTTTGATGGCAACTTGTACGGATTGTCACACCGCCTAAAGCCCTATCCTTGCGGGATCAAGGATCAAATCAAATAACAGGCTATCCCATATCAGTTTTAACTTTATAATTTGTTAGATTTATCATCGACAGCCGGTTGAACATGCGATCTGTGGTGAGCTTCGACATGTTCATGCTCATGTTCGTAATCATCATGTTTATGCGGATGTTTGTGCTCCATTCCAACGTGCTCATGGAGATGTGTACCATCATGAGCATGCGGGTGAGAATGCACAATCTCGCCATGCCGATGCAAGTGTTCATGCTGTGCGATTTTATCTCGGATCGCATTATAGGCTAACACAACACAGAAGATAAACGCACCAAATAATACAATCGTTGCCCCTGACGCTGCATCCACATGATAACTTGAGTACATGCCTCCGCCCCCCATCAAGATACCAATACCGACTGACAGAAAGAGCATTTTTCCAAAATCATCCGTTAACAAGCGAGCAACCGATGCGGGAATCACCAATGAAGCCGCAATCATTGTGACACCGACAATATTCATAGAAGCGATAATAGATAACGCTAACAATAAAGAAAAAATGGTTTGTATCCATTCACCTTTAACCCCGAAAACTTTCGCTGCATCTTCATCAAAAGTAGAAAACAGTAAGGGCTTGTATAGAAAAAAAACAGTTAATGAGGTCACGATAAGAACCAAAAAAATAATCGTCAAATCAAAGCTTGTGATCCCGAGAATGTTGCCGAATAAAGCCGCTTCAAAACTTTGGGTAAATTCTCGGACTCGACTAATCAAAGCCACTCCCAGGGCGAAAAAAGCGGTACTGACAATCCCGATGGCCGCATCCGATTTAATTTTATTACCGGCAGCCAAACGATTAATCAACAAGGCCGCCAAAAAACCGGCGATTATCGCTCCGACGTAAAAACTCACATTAAAAACATAACCTAATACCGCACCGCCAAATGCCGCATGAGACAAACCATGGCCGATATAACTCATGCCTCTTAAAACAATATACACTCCCATCAGGCCACATAATGCACCCACCATCAACGACGCATAAAGGCCGTGACGAAAAAATTCAAAAGCAAAAGGCTCTAACCAAGCATCCATTTTTATTCAATCGTCTTATGAAAAATATTATGTCCAATTAACAAATGGCCCTGATGCTTCACCACGGTAATGTCCCCATTGTAGGTTTTGGAAAGTATCGCGTCGGTAAACACATCTTCCGGTCGACCTTGCGCCAACAACCCCTTGTTAAAACACAAAACCCAAGGGATATGAGCCGCCACTGCATTAAGATCATGAGAGGTTAACAGAATCGTCATGCCCTCTTGGTTTAAATCACGCAATAAATGCAGCACATCATGTTGCGTTTTAATATCAATCCCCGACGTTGGCTCATCTAAAACCAATAACTTTGGGTTGTTAAACAAGGCCCTTCCTAAAAAAGCCCGTTGTTGCTGGCCACCCGAAATATCCCGAATATGATGGGTTAAACATTCCTTGATGCCGAGTTTTTCTGACAAATATCGAACCTTATCTTTATCTTTACGCGAGGTCCACGGCCAGAGGTTTCGACCACCATAGCCGCCCATTAACATCACCTGCTCTACCGTGACCGGGAAAGTCCAATCAACCGTCTCTAACTGTGGTACATAACCAATCGATCCGGCTGGCGAATGTTTAATTGGCTTGCCCATGATCAGCACCTGACCACCATGAGGCTTCTGAGTACCCAGTAGGGTTTTGAGCAGCGTGGTTTTACCTGAGCCTGTCGGCCCGACAATACCCGCAAACGCACCTTCATCAATACTCAGTGATAAATGGGTAAACACCGGGCTGCGGTGATATCCAGCGGAAACATCTTTTAACTCGACAATGGCAGGCACAATAATAAATAGCTCAGTTGACTAGGTCAGTTACATCAATATGCGACACACAACCCGGATCGCCACCTAAAGATTTAGCCATCACCACCATATTTTGCTTCATCATCCCGAGAAAAGTATGTTCCGGGGCGTCTTTATCACCGGGTAAATCATCATCCGACAACTCATCGACATATTTCGCGCCCGCTTCTTTGGCGATTTGACTCAGTGTCTTACTAGGAAAAACCTCGGAGCCAAACACTGCCGGAATATTTTCGCGACGAAGCTGTTTTATGATACGGATGACTTCTTTCGGCGTCGGTTCGGCAAAATCAGATGGCTGAATGGCACCGACCACCGTCATCCCATAACGAGGGGCAAAATAGGCATAAGAGTCATGGTAAGTAACTAATTTTCGATTGGCTTCAGGTATCGATTGAACACACTGAAAAATGGCGGCATCTAATTGGCTCAGCTTAGCTAAATAATTCACGGTATTCTTTTCATATTGTGTTTTATGTTCAGGATCAAGTTTAATGAATACATCACGTGTTAGTTCAGCATAACGCATAGCTAAGGCGATATTTGGCCACAGATGAGGGTTGGGATGACCATCTTCTGCAGGAAAACTAAAATCAAACTTCCACGCTTGCTGCGGAATACTGAGATCACCTAACTGAATAATAGTCGTTGTTTGTTTTTTGACCTTATTGGCTAATTTGATGGTTGGTAACTCTAAATGTAAGCCATTCATAATAATCAAATCCGCCTCACTTAAATATTTCACATCAGAAGGGGCAGGCTCAAAGGTATGAGAATTGACGCCCTCGGGCACAATCCCACGCACCACAATATGGCGTCCGCCGATATTTTCTACAATATTGGTAATCGGTGCCACTGAAGTCACCACTTGAATCGCTGATTTTTCCGCCAAAGCCCATGGCATAACCAGTACAAAACTCAAAACAACAAATAATGTTGCTGTTTTTTTCCCATTTACCATGACCTCACCCCCAAAAACTGATAAATTCTGTCCCCAAAATGCTGGCGCATTAACCATAAAATTATTAAAACGTTACTACAACAAAATAAATAGAGTATTCATTACCCACCGATATGAACATTTTAGAAATAATCATACCAAGTCGTCAAGTGCGTCCTCCCTAGGAGACTACCCGAGAATAGACTGGTCGACTGCGACCCAATCTGGCGATGTAAATTTCCCGATCAAACGTCCTATGTAGCGATGATTATTCGCCTTATTTGATCGATAAATGCACATAAATCCGCTTGGTTCTTTTGACCATAGATAGCCATATGCTGAGAAACCCATGGATGGGCTAAAGCGTGCGCTAGGATCGCTATTCTCCAATCGCCTTCAAACTGCTAACCCAATTGAAACCATTCAGTTTTCTATTGAGGCGTCGTTATATATTTTTCACAGGTAAGTATTCGAAGTGGTTTAGATAAAACAGGTTGATTAATAACCCATAACAATATCGCCACTTTTTCAGGCCCAGATCAAAATAGCCGCGTTACATTACCGGAATAACTTGGAAAGAACGGCCATATTGACGGTTGCCAAGAGAGTTCACTATGAACTAAATCGCTCTTTGCCGATATGAAAAACATGAATTTATCTTGCCAAGAATCAAGAGAGATAAACCAACTTATGAATCAGCAGTACCCTGACAATAGTCACAATTTGGCTGATCGATAAATGCCAATGAAGCACCATGACATCATGAACAGAAAAACAACAGTCGTTTTTTTAATTTTGCTTGTTACCCTTATTACCAGCAAACTATTACACGCAGAATTACGTTTGCCATCATCCGCTGACCGGCGCCCTAACGTCTCCATCGATCCCTTTGAGCGAGCGAGAGATGCGATAAAAAAACTCCCATCACGCGCAGAACCCAAACCTCAAGCTCCGCCAGAAGAACCGGCGGCTACAGAAGCGGTGGAAGAAAAAAAATCGAGCCCATTCTTAGAAAAACCTACTGAAGACGCCTTTGACTCACAAACCAACCAAGATGCCGAAGCCGATGAAAACATGGCGGGGGAATCGTTTACCCAGGAATTTTCCATTGTCGTCGATTCCATTAACCGCATATCGGGCGGCCCTCCCCCGCAAGAGGATGAAAGCCAAGTAGGAAGTTCAGCCATTCCGGGTGTGATCAGTTATGCCGCAGAATTAGATACCAGCGCCGCAGATTTATGGAGTAATGGTCTATTTGCATTTAATGCCATGCTCACTTTTGGTACTGGCGAAGGCTCCACATCCAGCGATATCATCGGTGATTTTCATGGTGTTAGTGGCACCGATGCGGGGGACAATGGATTTAAAATCTATCAATTTTATTATCAGCATACGTTTCCCCATAGCCATTCATCTTTTATTGCCGGTATTCATGATGTCAACAATGATTTTTACGTCGCGGAATATGCCGGCTTATTCGTCAACGGCACCTTTGGATTTGGTGCAGCCATCGGTGAAGCGGCGGGTCCTTCCAGCTACCCTAGCACATCATTTGGCATACGTTATAAAGTAGAACTCACACCTAAGTCGTACTTCCAAGTCGCCGCTTATGACGGTGAACCTGGCGAAGTAACTGAATTAATCGATACTTCATTCGATAAAAACGGCGGGGTTTTTATGATAACAGAGGTCGGCTTGTTAAATGGCGAACCTGGCAATAATCAAGGCTATTATAAAGTGGGAGTCGGTGGTTGGTACATCGACAAAGACATGAATACATTTGGCCTTGAGGATGGTGAAGAAGGCGCCTCCTCCATCCCCGGCACCGGCGGTATGTACTTTCTCGCAGAAACATCCATCGGTAAATCCGTTGGATTATTTTTGAAAGCCGGTCGCGCAGACGGTGATTCCAACCGATACTCACAATTTTACGCAGGGGGGATCAATTATACCGGGTTGATCCCACGGCGTGATGACGACATCATTGGTTTTGGCATTGTTCATTCACGCCAAAGCGCCACATTCATGGACCTTGGAGAGAATAGAAATACCATGTTTGTCGGTGAATTTGCTTATGAATTCACCTATGCTGCTCAAATCTATGACTGGTTAATGGTACAGCCAGACTTTCAATACGTATTACAGCCTAGCATGGATCCCAACAATGGCAATGCGGTGGTTTTAGGCATTCGCTTAGAAGCTGTCTATTAATTCTGGCCACTTAGCCCAAACCTATTATGAGCAACTGACGATCTTTGCTATTCTGTAGTCGACATTGGACAGCCTAGCGTTTGAAAATCGCGAAGGAAATTGATTTCACAAAAGTTTTCCTGAGGAAGGTAATACTTGTTGTATTGCCGAATGAAGAAAAATTCTTGCGGGACCCAGGCCTCAAGCGAGATCACATGATAGGCTGCTCAATGTTGGCTGTAAATAAAATACTTCATACTTTCGCCAACCGTAACAAGCGGCAGACAAAACAATATTAGAGGCACAGCTCAATGGAACGTTTTACGATCTCTTTAGAAGACAAACTTGCCTCGCTATTTGATGATTTTATTAAACAACAAGGATATTCTAACCGATCGGAGGCAATGCGGGATCTTATTCGCGATCGCTTAGAACATGAAAGGCTCAAACAAGATAGCAATGGTCATTGCGTCGCCACCCTAAGCTATGTGTATAATCATCACGAAAGTGAATTAGCAGGACGTATCACCTCCGCACACCATGCCCATCATGAATTAACCATGTCGAGCATGCACATTCATTTAGATCACGATAACTGCCTTGAAATTGCAATCTTACGAGGGTCAACCCAATCTGTTGAGCAATTTGCCAAAAGTGTTATTGCAGTCAGAGGGGTGCGGCACGGCAATTTGCATATGGTACCAGTTGAGCACACAGAAACAGCGCACACACCCACCGGCCAAACTCACATTCATAGCCATCCACGTACTTGAAAATTAAACCACCCGCTAGGCGGGTGGTGAGTGACTTAGGAATAGAAATTAAATAGGTTATACAAGTTGTGCTCAAATCGGGAGGTTATCCCATGCCCATTCCTTACCTTTCCGATAACTTATTTAGCCAATACGTGGCTTGCTTTGGATCTTTCTTTAAGCCAAACCAACCTTCACCATAAGCCGCTGCCAAATATTGTTGCGCATTATAATTGCCATTTTCTGCCGCCTTATGGTACAACTTAACCGCTTCTTTTTCATCCAGAGCACCGCTTGCACCACTATGCAAGATGAGAGCTAAATTAAATTGAGCATCGGGGTGTCCATTGTTAGCCAAGGGTTTCCATGTAGACAACGCTTCTTTATAATCACCTTTGACGGCAGCCATAAAACCATCAGCAAATTCATCCGCCCAAAGCGACGGAGCAACCCCACCCACCAACAATGCGAAGGCAACATTTTGCATGAACTTTAAATATTTCATCGTACTTTCTTCCATTAAGTAACACAATCGTACTCTATAATTCGGTAGCAACTGGAAATAATTAAATTTATTCGGCAAGATGGATTTTCAGCAACCTCATAAAGCAATCATCACATTATTTATGGATAGTTTTATGCATATTAATCCGGTTTCGGGACTTATTCGCAACATCGACTACATTGCTTCGCCTAATTTTAACGATCGCCCTGCCGACAAAACCATCAGTTTAATTGTTGTACACAACATCAGCCTACCTCCGAATACATTTGGCGGCCCCTACATTGAACAATTATTTTGCAATCACTTATCGGCAGAAGCACATCCTTATTTCGCAAATATATGTCACCTACAAGTTTCTGCGCATATTTTAATCCGACGAACGGGCCAACTCATCCAATTTGTACCATTCCACAAACGAGCTTGGCATGCCGGCATCTCCTCTTTTCAAGAACACAAAAACTGTAATGACTATTCAATAGGCATTGAACTGGAAGGTGCAGATCATATACCCTATGCGGACGAACAATATCGGACATTAGCAAGCCTCATAACGGCGTTGCAGCAACTTTACCCCGCGATAACCCAGCAGCGCATCGTCGGTCACAGCGATATTGCCCCAGAGCGCAAAACAGACCCTGGGCCAGCATTTGATTGGGATTATCTTTTTAAGCGACTTAGCCATAAAAAGTAAATCTGGGGAAACTATATAAATGGATAAATAGGCAATGGAAATGCTGATCTACGTACAATCAATGAAACGGAAGGAATACTAACATGGCTATATTTTCAATTATCATTTGTTTAGCTGGAGAACGCTTTTTAAGTATCTTTGAGAATTACAGGAGCTTTAAATGGTTTAGGCGCCTAGAACAACGAGTCAAACAAAAAAGTCAAACAACCGGCTATTTAAACGGCATCATCGGCGTTTTATTATTAGTTTTGGCAGTTGCAATACTCATTGATATCGTGTATTCGCTGTTGTCCATATGGTCAGGTTTGTTAGGCTTTCTTTTCTCAACATTCATCCTGTTTTATTGCCTCGGCCCTAAAGCACTTTATGAACCCGTTAAACGGTACTATGACGCCATAAAAACTGGGGATGAAGCCAGTGCAGACTGGTATGCCGAAAATTTATTAGGCGAAAAACTTCCTCCGGAAGAAAGTAACCCATCCAAAACCGTTGCTGAAGGTGTTTTTGTCGCGGCCCTGGACCGTATCTTTGCTGTCATATTCTGGTTCGTGTTATTAGGCCCCCTGGGTGCCGTTATATACCGACTCACCAGCCAGCTAAAACACCATACTCAAACACAGCCCAAAGAAGGTGAAATCACCGCAACTAAATTTGATGATTCAGCCATATCACTTCATCATCTTCTCGCTTGGCTACCTTCTCGTTTACTCGCCTTTGCTTTTGCCTTTGTCGGCAACATTTCAGAAGGAATAAAACGCATTAAAATAAATACTCAAGTAAGCAATGGTTATTGGCAAGATAGTAATGACAGCTATCTTGTCAGCGCAGCATCAGACACCTTGATCGCTAAACAAATAGAAACAGGCAGTGAAACAGACAATCCGATTACCACCAATAACGCCCTCGCTTTACTGAGGAAATCTACGCTTATTTGGCTCGGAATTATCGCCGTCATGTCCATTTGGTAGTATAACGAAGAAAGCCTCAGTCTAAAGACAAACAACTGAGGCTTTTCATTTGAAGACAATATCTCACGCTAACAATCTTGTCGCTCAAGCAAAACATCGTAATCGATTAGAGTCGCGAACTCCACGACACATTTTCTTCAAGCAAATCAGGATCAACCTCTTCAGTATAACTGCCCGAGGAAACACTTGATACATTGGTAAACAACCAACCGATCATCAGCAACTCCGCCGCAGCAATAACCCATAGGTTAACCAATCCAGCAAACACCAGCCCAAACAAAATTACCTTATAGGTTATCACAGTAAGCAGCGTTTGTTGCAAACGCCAAACCACATGATGAGCATGCATAAAGACCCTAGGAATACGACTCAAGTCATGCCCTAACATAGCAATATCGCTCTGTTTAATACGCTCCTTAAACAACCGTGCATCAATCATCCATGATAAACAATTATCTGTTCGGCAAATGGCATTAGCATCGTCACTCATAATGACATGCATGTCATCACTCATCGCAATATGCCGTGCAATACATTGTGCTTTGTCATGCGCCCCCATATCACTATAAGCGCTATCAACGCCCAATCGCTGCTGTAAAACCTGGGTTGAATAGCCACTATCATCGCTGATCAAAACAAACTCATCAATAATACCCTGTTGCTTGAGATGATCAAACAAGGTTTGTGATGAATCACGTAGCGGATTTAAAATGGTTAACATGCCAATTATTTGGCTATCATCCGCCAAAAAAATTGCTGTCGTGCTATCATCTTCCCAACGTCGAATTTTTGATGTTATCTGGTCCGTTACCAAATTAAGCTGTTTGATAAATCGATAACTTCCTAAAAAAAACTGCCGCCCACCGATATTGGCAGAAACACCTTCATAATCATAATGGGTGACGGCTTGCACATCATGCATTTTTATATCATCTTTTAGCGCTCGACTTCGAATTGCCGCATAAGCCGCACAATCTGTCAGCGCCGATAAACTGGCAGCGATGCTAAACACATCCTTAATTGTCATTGAGCCTAAAGCAATCACTTCATAAACTTCTTTTTGTTTCGTCGATAAAAAACCAAACTTGTTCACAATGATGCGACGAGCTTGTGACAATCTCAACCAAGTATCATCTGATTGAAAAACCACCCCAAGACTCACTAAAAACGATACCCCAGACAAAAAAATTGTTTTGACCACCAGTAATACCGGCATACCGCTTGCGATAATCAAAAATAATAGAGCAGTCTCAATGTCAGTCGCGACAATTCCCCCAGCGTAAAACCAGCGTATCATTAAATAGCTCGCACTCAAAGCGACGCCAGCCCAAGCTAAATAACAAACGATTTTTTGCGCCTGATGATCCCATAGGGTATCTTGTTGCAAAATTCGTGTGGCTTTTTCTATTGCAAGATTTACCGCACTCTCGCTCTGTAAAGTATCCGCCTGAATCGATACCGTCCCCGATAAAATCTGACTACCTGCAAATACCCGATCTCCTAGACAGGTACGTTTATGAGTTTGCATTTCACTGCCGAAAACATCAGATATCGTGCCTGAACCATTTATCACGTTTCCATCCACCGGGATATTTTCACCACTTTTCACTATCACTACATCCCCCTTCACAATCTCTTCTACCGGGACAGTCACAACCCCGTGAGGTGTTTGCAATCGAGCAATTGATGATAATAAGTGAGTGAACAACGATAATGATTCTTGATTTTTTTGTTTAATTCTTGCCTCAATAACAAAAATAACACAGCATACCGCAGCAATAAACCCCGCCTCGCGCCATTGGTACAGAAAAAGCCATCCCATTATAGCCACAACAAAAAAAGTGCTGAAATCAAATTGGTTCTTGGTAATAGAATCGTAAATAGCTCGCTTAAACAACAATGGTGTAAAAAAAAGCAATCCAGTAATAAACAATACCGAAGGCCAAAAACTATCAATCCCTGGCCCAAAACTTTCCAATAAAACCCCCGCCAATGTGGCTAAACAACCAAAAAATAATATAGTATTCTTTAACAGTGTCGAATAACCATCATCGACACTGTGATTGTACTTAGATAAACTCGCGCTAATACCCGCATTATTCAGTGTACATAACAGCAGCGCTTGCGCAACATTGGGGTCATGCGAAATAATCATTTCATCCGTCGACACACGCACTGTCACATCTTGAATCCCATTGACACCACTCAATACCTTGCGCACTTGTTCTAAACGAAGTTTTGCTCTCAAATTAGGTACAAATAAGGTCGTTAAAATAGTCTCTGGCGCTTTCTCCAACGAAAAACCTAACTGGCTGACAGCAGATACCAGGAATGTTAATACCTCCTGAGAATCTACCATCGCCGTCAATGTTTTAGTGGAATAATCAACACAAACACCGCTCACTCCCACTAATTGCCGTGTTTGTTTCTCAATTTGATCAACCGCATCTAAAGCATATAAACCGCTAATTTTGTAAATATATTGCTGCATAAATAACTCAAAGCTCCAGAAACTTACTTAGGAATGGAAATTAAATTAGTTACCCACTCGCAATCTCATAAGAACAATTTTTAACTACTTCCATCTAATGTTTAAAAACGAATGTCACTCGAAAACTCCGCGTCATGACACTATTGAGAATAGTTTGCCTAATACCAACACTATATAAACTATCAGCAATATAACCAAACGAACTTGCGACTTCGCATCCTCTATTATTCATAAATTTGGTATGAATCAAATGCGCTAAAAATAACTCAAATTATATACATCATCAATCATACAAGCCAGATTCCGCTCAACCATCGTCTTAAACATCAACAATCGACGTCCATATCTATAAATATGCAGCAATTATACCTGCAACAAATCTTTAAATGGATAGGCCAAATAACATAACGACTGAATTCACACCACAAGCAAACCAGTAAGTTATTTTTAATTGTCAAATGTATGACGAATGACCGTATATCTACCAGGAATATGTATGCCTCAATGCCTTGACGTTTTTTAACACGGCTTCGCTGAAACAAAGCAATTAACTTTTTCGTCCATCAACAAGCTTAATAACCTAGAGTTTGGCGTGGGTATCTACAGTAAAAAACACTGAAAACTATAGACGAATATTCAATGTGGTTTATAATAGCGATACTTTCACTACCTTAAATGTTGGCAACATGTCGATCGTCAATCTCGGAGAGGTTTATGGCACTAAATGGAATTAAGCGCAGATATTTTACGCACTTTATCATTAGCTTAGCGAGCTTCGTTGGCAGCAGTTGCGCAACCATCGAAAACAATAAAGCAGTTAATGCGGAAATCAAAGACGTCAGTCAATTCAACCACGTTACGACAGCTGCAGCGGTTAACCAAATAGAAAATACACTCAACCAAGCGAAACAAGAAGACCTACCGTTTTTAGCTCCCCAACACTTTAGCATGGCAGACAATGCCCTGAAAGAAGCCAAGCAATTACTGGCAGAAAACGCCTCACGTGAGAAAATTGTACAAAAAGTTGCTGTTGCAGAAGCCGTTATCCGAAGTGGTAAAAAAGTCAAACAAAACATAGAAACCATCTTAGGTGACGCGCTTGCGTTAAAACAAAACTTAGAAACATACAATGCACCTAAAACCTATGGCCGGGAATATGACACACTAGTTAGCCGCTTAGAAGCCATTATCCAACAAATAGAAAACGGCAAACCAGAAAACACTGCCGAGGGTCACACCGCATTGGTAAAAGATTTACGCGAATTGGAAGTGCGCTCTATTATTCAAGCGGTATTAGGCGAGGCGAAAGAAACATTAAAGCGTGTAAAATATCGAAACGGTGAAACATTAGCCCCATTTACCTATCAAGACGCAAAAAACGTCGTCGAAAAAGCAGAAGTTTTTATTTACACCAACCCCTATGATACAACGGCAATCGAACGTGTTAAACAAGAAGCATTGTTTGCCACTAAACGTGCGTTATATATCACTGAAGAAGTTGCCGCCCTGAGCCACAAAGTCAACGTTTCTTTAGAACAAGTGATATTAGATGAGGAATATCGACTGTTTCGCATTGCTAGAATATTATCCACCGCCGATTTCAGGAATAACTCACTGGAAGTGCAATCAGAAATGCTGGCTAATGCAGCAAAAACACTGCTAGAAAAAGACACCCACACCGAACAATTAATCACGGCGCTAAAACAAACCATTGACCGAACCCAACAAACAACTCAACAACTCAGCTCAATGACTGAGTCCATCAACGCCTTGAAAAAAGAAAAAAGCACTTGGCTAGCGACCCAAGCACAATTGAAGGTAAAAATTCACACACTACAAGCGCAGTTAAAACCTCAAGAAGTACATGCAAAGAATATAACCGAACCACAGAACGCACAGCAGACCCATCCTACTTCAGATGCATTCAGCGGCCAAACTAACAGCCCATTCACGACAGAAAATCACCAAAAAGAAGTCACTGCATCGCAAATTAGGCCAATAAGTCAACCGTCGACGAGACCACCCGAACCATCTGACCTATCGTTAAATAGAGATATCAACACGGACAATCATTCAGAAACGCCATTCGACAATGCAACATCCGTTGCACATCTAAGTCAGAATAATGGTGAAATCGAGGAACGCGACCAAATTGTGTTGATCCCAGCCCAAGATGTTGTTAGTGAGCTCAACCCGGTTAACCTGTTAAAAACCAACCAAGAAGAAAAAGTTGACGAGGCAAAAACAACACCGATTGGCCTCATCACCAAAACTGAAGCCATCTATCAAGAGACAGATCAATTATTATCCACCACCTCCCTGACGAGACAACCGAGCGAAAATAAAGCAAACACGGTATCTGAGATCGATGATACCGACGATATTGATACATTCATGAACCCTGAAATGTAAAAAATGCATTCGGAGCAATGAGCATGCAATATAGATCTGGCAATTGATATCCGGTCGCGTTTTGAGTGACACGCGCTAAGCGTGGAACGCCATATAAAGGACCTTATGGCCGGACATTGTGTGAAGCCAAGAAAGGCGTAACACAATGAAAAGACAGAGCGTATAGGGATATATTCACAGCGTGTTTTGAAACCAAGCCCAAACGCTGAGCCTTCAGCTAGCGGTGCAAAAATAAGTAGATGTCTGGATATTAACTTCCGGGGCTATAATTCTCCGATTCCTAAAACTAATTAAAAATGCTAAACACACAATGGAGATTAATTCGTCATTCACTCATGGCATTCATTGTTCGACTATTCTAGAATACCCATTCAAATCTAATTTTTAGGACATGACCTTGCGGCAAGGTTACCTCGCATTAATAACTAACAGGTAGTCACAATGAAGACATTAACTGTTAATTTGGGTGACCGTAGTTACCCAATTCTTATCGGAAAGGGATTATTGGGCCAACCGGAGCTCCTCTTACCCTATATACATGGGGAACAAGTGATGGTGGTGACCAATAAAACCATCGCGCCCCCCTACCTAAAAAAAACCTTGGCCATGTTTAGCTCCCACCAATGCCACCACCTGATTCTGCCCGACGGCGAAGCATATAAAAACTTAGAGGTTTTCAATCAGATCATTGATGAGCTGTTGTTAAACAAATGTGACCGAAATACGACACTCGTCGCACTAGGAGGCGGTGTCATTGGTGACTTAACCGGCTTTGCTGCCGCTTGCTATCAACGCGGCGTACCATTTATCCAGATTCCCACCACCTTATTAGCTCAAGTCGACTCTTCCGTCGGTGGAAAAACCGGCGTCAATCATGCTCAGGGCAAAAACATGATCGGTGCTTTCCATCAACCCAATTGTGTCATTGCTGATACCGATACACTCGATACACTCGACGACCGAGAACTGAGTGCCGGGCTTGCCGAAGTTATTAAATATGGTTTACTAGGTAATCTAGAGTTCGTTCATTGGCTAGAAGATAACATGAGCGATTTATTAGCTCGCAATCCCCAAGCATTAGCCTTTGCCATTGAGGTATCGTGTCGGGAAAAAGCAGCAATTGTTGCAGAAGATGAACGAGAACACGGCAAAAGAGCGTTATTAAATTTAGGCCATACTTTTGGGCATGCCATCGAAACCGGCGTAGGTTACGGCAAATGGCTCCATGGTGAAGCGATAGGCACAGGCATGTTAATGGCGGCTGATCTCTCTCACCGTTTGGGTTGGATAACGGATAAAGATCTACATCGAGTAGACAACCTCATTGACCGAGCACAACTGCCCACCCGTTCTCCGGCCAGTTTGGATGAACACAAATTTTTCGAATTAATGACCCGCGATAAAAAAGCGAAAGCTGGACATATTCGACTTGTTTTGTTACAAAAAATCGGCCAAGCGGTTCTTTGTGACGATTACGATAATGCATTACTGCTACAAACACTACGAGACCACCATGCTATTGCCAAGCAATATGGCTTAAAGATATGACACACGCACTGGCCCCTTATGCGGTATCCGTTGCTCACTCCAAAGGACGACGATACCAAGAGTCCAGCCCAGGTTATCGCACTGAATTTCAGCGGGATCGCGACCGCATTATTCATTGTACCGCCTTTCGGCGACTTGAATACAAAACTCAGGTTTTTGTCAACCATGAGGGCGACCTGTTTCGTACCCGCCTCACTCACTCCATTGAGGTCGCTCAAATTAGCCGCGCCATTGCTCGCGCACTCAAGCTCAATGAAGATGTCACCGAAGCCATCGCGCTAGCCCACGATCTGGGTCATACCCCCTTTGGCCACGCAGGACAAGACGCCTTAAACGAAAGTATGGCTCCATTTGGTGGCTTTGAGCATAACTTGCAATCTTTGCGCGTTGTCGATCACCTGGAAGAAAAATATGCTGAATTTGACGGCCTCAATCTCACCTTTGAAACACGAGAAGGTATATTAAAACATTGCTCAGCAAAAAACGCCCAACCACTGGGCGAATTGGGGCGACGCTTTATCCATAATACACAGCCGAGCCTAGAGGCCCAGCTAACCAATCTATCAGACGAAATTGCTTATAACAATCACGACATTGATGATGGACTAAGAGCGGGACTCATTACCATCGAGCAATTAAGCCAGGTTCGATTATTTCAAGCACAATTCGAAAAAGTGACCAAACTTTACCCTAAATTATCTTCTAAGCGTATTACCCATGAAGTGGTACGCCGCATGATTAACTGCCTGGCTAGCGATCTGATTAAAACAAGTCTCGTCAATATTACAAGCGCAGCCCCCGAGACAATCGAGCATATCCGCCAGCACAAACAAACGCTGATCAACTTCAGCGATCCGGTAAAAGAATTGAACTTAGAGTTAAAACAGTTTCTGCGACAAAATATGTATCGTCATTACCGAGTGTATCGCATGACAAAAAAAGCAAAAAAAATCGTACAAGGATTGTTTAACGTATTCCTTGATGACATCCAGCTAATGCCGACAGAGCATAGCCATAAAGCCCAACAAGCAGAAGCAGAACATGGCCACCATGGACGCGCTCGCATGGTGTGTGATTATATCGCCGGCATGACAGATCGTTACGCCATCAGCGAATACAATAAACTGTTCGACCCTATTGAACTCACATGAAAAAATTAAAACGGCTTGGCAAACAATACCGGCTCCCCCCTCCCAGTATAGATCTCAACAGAATACGCCTTATTTCGTAGGAGAATGAGCATCGAATGCGCATTTATATGCAACATACAGCCGAGCCAACACTACGACCCAAATTTTATCAAATTTGCCTAGACTCTGACCTGTTTGAAGGCTGGCTGCTCGTCAAAGAATGGGGATTTCAAGGCTCCCCTGGGCGAATCAAAAAAGAACACTACTCACATCAATCCGATGCCGAAGAGGCATTAATCAAAGCCAGAGATAACCAACTCAAACGGGGCTATCGAATTGTTTTTGTGCAAGGTGCCACACCACCTTAACCAACCCAACTCATTGGCAAATAAACAATGAACGCATCGAATTTAACCAACATGTTATGCTCAAAAAATTTTCACCGATACTTACCAACGCCTCAAAATAAAGCACCGCGCCATAAACAACCCAAACATTAGAGTAAAAAACATCCTAGGTGGCTTTTCTCATCATATTAGAGTAAATTTACCAATCTTTATCATCTCTCAATATGTGCCTATTCATTGCTAAAATCGCTGCAACTATATCCCTAAACTCACTTGTTTTTACTAACAAATGAATAGAACCTATTAGAAATGAACAAACTTTCAAGATTTATTATTGACAATATAGAAAAGAGATCAAGTAAAATTGCACACGCCTTTTCTAAAAACCTCCTTTAACGAGGAGACACAACCCATGACAAAACCTAAGAATCATTGGCCCTACGCAGGTCAAGCAATACAACCCAGCGGAAAGCACAGCAACAATTATCTCTACGCTTTAAATTCACTCCGCTCATTGAGGAACAAACGGTGAAATATACTAAACAACGAGTTCAAACGTCTTCTCGCTATCAAAATAGCAGATCACTCCATCATCACAATAGACAGCCTTTCCATCAAGAGACTCGTGGTATATCATTGCAAATCATCACTAAACCTATTACCGAACTATTCAAACGGGCTTCCCACAGCATGTTAAAAAAACAAGCCTTGAAAAGGCCAAATAACCGCTTCCGCAAAACGGCTCCAGTAAATTACAAACTCATCGCCCTGGCTCTCGCCATCGTGATTTCAGGTATTTTCCTGATCGGTGATGACGATGACGTGCCACCCATCACTGAACAAGAAACAGTCACAAACGATCAGCGAGAACTCAGCGAACCGCATCGCGAACAATCATTAGAAATGCCAAATGAACCACTGATAACGGAAACAGACTTAACTGAACAACAAAGCATCACACTACCCGACCCTGACCCTGTCATACTAGCGGATGAAACAGAAGCCATCTTAGCACCATCACCGACACAAACAGCCGCACCGATAATTTCACCCGCACCCACAATCCAATTTGAGGCGGAAAGCCCTTCCCCCATAACAACCGAATTTGAGCAAGACCCCATATCCTCTAATGCCATACGCCAAGAAAATTGGATCCTTCAGCAAAACCCGAAAGAATACACCCTACAACTATTAGCCACGATTAATGAAACATCGCTCATTGACTTCATCAAAAAACACAACATTCAAACTGAAGTCGCTTATTATCGAAGCAAAAAAAGTGGTAAAACCTGGTATTCTTTGGTATATGGGACTTATGCTACGTATTCAGTAGCACAACAAGCGGTTCAGGAATTACCGCCAAAGCTCAAAAATTTAAAACCCTGGGTAAGAAATTTTAGCCAAATTCAAAAACGGATAAAATAGCAGCACTTCGTCTTTTCATGACAAATCATAGTCATTCACTTGCGACACATGCACTTCAATAAATAGTGCATGTGCTACTCTCTACCGACATTAGCCTAACTAACCGCTAAAAACCATATAGAACATTTGATTTCATCGCGTTTTTCTGCGGCAGATGATACTCTGCACTGCCATTAGGTCGGAATTTCCATACCTGTATTTAGGCAAGTAGCATACAAGTGACGCTGTCACCTGAAGAAAACCCAATATTCGAACCCAAAAGCTAGCGGCCTATCAAAGCAAACAATTGACCAATAAATAACATGGCGATCCTCAATTTAAACAATCCTTGGCATCCAATCCTCATGATGTTTTATTTGATCTTATTGGCAAGCATTTTATTCCTGGCCACGGTACAGTCAGAGCCATTACCCTCCACCCAGGAAATCTTTCACCAACACAAAAACCGCATCGTACAAATCAAAATTCTAGAGTCAAGCACCGACATAAAAGCTAGCTTAGGTACCGGCTTTTATGTCTCTAATAATGGTGACATCATCACCAACTACCATGTTATTTCTAAAATTATCCATGACCCGAGCCACTATTCAGCGGTGATCAAAAACCATCAAGGCGATACATTCCCGTTAGAAATATTACAAATTGATGTGATACACGATCTAGCTATTGTGAAAGCCAATATTTCGTCATCTGAGTTTTTTGATTTTGCTGACCTAACATTAGACAAAGGCTATCGAATCTATTCGCTCGGCAATCCACACGACCTTGGCTCAACCATTGTTGAAGGCACATACAACGGCATCGTAGAAGAATCACTCTATGAAAAGATTCATTACACTGGCTCCATTAATCCTGGCATGAGCGGTGGACCGGCAATCAATCATCAAGGTAAAGTCGTAGGAATTAATGTATCAACCGCAGGCAATCAAATTAGTTTTCTCATTCCGGCCAAATTTGCAAAAAATCTATTCGAAAATAAAAACCATGAGCCCCAATCGATTAACTTGTTAAGCAGTATCAAAAAACAATTATTAGATTATCAAGATAATTATATGCAAAAACTCCTATCTGCATCGTTTACAACAACGAAAATCGGTCATTATCGTGCCCCAGGAAAAATAGCAAATTTCCTAAAATGCTGGAGTGATTCATCAAGAAAGCAAGAAAATTTATATGAAGTCGTCTATAGCGGATGTTCTACCAATGACTCTATTTATATTTCTAACCAGCACTCCACCGGCACGATCAACTTTGAGCATATGTTGATTAGCAGCAAGCATCTCAATAAGTTTCGCTTTTATCAACTTTATCAAGATTTTTTTCAAACCAGCTACAGTGGTATACAAGCCTCTCAAGAAGATGTTACCAACTATCAATGCCATACCGAATTTGTGCAAACAAACAAGCTCCCGTTTCGCGTTGCCTTATGCCTCAGACCTTACAAAAAATTTCCAGAGTTATATGATGCTATCTTACGAGTTGCCTCATTAAACAAAAATAACATGGGCATACAATCGACGCTTGTATTAAGTGGTGTTAACTTCGAGAACGCTAAACAATTTAGTAAAAAATACCTGGAGTCGTTTTCATGGAAAACCCCTTAATCCTGGAAATTATCAACCGTTTTAATCGAGTTACCGAGCGCCATAAAATTACAAAACTACCCATCATTGTGGGACGCGGATATGATAGTGATATCATCCTGGACGATCAATATATCTCACCAAGCCATGTCAAAATTAATAAAGACATTGATGGACAAATCATATTAAGAGACCTTGATACGGTCAATGGTACGCACAATTTATCACAACATCAAAAAATAGATCAATCCGTCGTCAACTTGAATGATCGCATCCGCATAGGACATACCCATTTCCGGTTGCGTGACAACAAGCAAATATTAGAAGACACAGAAGTTGATCGCTTTCACTCAACCCGGCTAAGCGCTTATATAAATAGCACATGGTCTTTAATATTTGCCATACCATTATTATTCAGCCTATTCATTTATCAAGAGTATATGAATAGTTTTCGTGACACCGGCATCATCAAGTTGTTAACAGCGGCAACACCTGCCTTGCTTATTAGCTTTTTATGGGCTTTTAGCTGGGCAGGTATCAGCCGTTTTTTCACTCACCACTTTTATTTCTCTTCCCATTGCAATATTGCCTGCTTCGGTATCATCGCCATAATCGTGTCAACCAGCCTCATCGATTATTACAGTTTTGCATTTTCGGTAAATAGCTATTCCGCCTACTTAAAATATCTATGCCAATTTTTAATGGGCACCATCATTCTATACGGACACTTACGCTACTGTACAACGACCTCAAACAAAAAAATCATATCCATCACTAGCACGGTTTCATTCACGGCTATCGCAATCACTCTGCTCCTGACATACACCAATCAAAGTGAATTTTCCAGCCAGTTAAATTATATGGGCCAACTAAAACCCCCTGTCTTTCAGTTAACACCCAGCTTAACCACCGACGAGTTTTTTAATCAAGCTGACTTACTAAAACACGAAGTTGATAGACTCGTTGAATAACAAACCGTGTCGTTTTTATTCAATCAGCCATACAACCAACATGATCTTACTAAGCAGCTTATGAGCAAGTCAGAAAATTCGCCCAACGCCAAACCTTTATTGTTCGAAGCCAAAGCGTTATTACTGCTCGCCGGGCCGATCATTGTCAGTCAATTAGCTCAGATGGGCATGAACTTTACTGACACGGTGATGGCTGGGCGACACCATGAAAACAGCCTCGCTGGCGTTGCCATTGGTTCAAGTTTGTGGGTACCATGTTATTTATTTTTAATGGGCTTGCTCATGGCAACCACGCCCATTATTGCCCAAGCCTGGGGCGCCGGAAAAATAGCTGATATCAAGCACAGCATGCAACAAGCCATGTGGCTGGCCATTGCCAGTGGCATCATCATGATGATGGTATTACAATTGCTCGGTGGCATATTTGACATGGTAGCAATGGATGATCAAGCCCGCGCACAGGCTAAAGGCTATGCCTTTGCTATATCGTTTGGGCTGCCAGCCTTGGCCGTGCTTCAGGTGTTGCGAGGGCTCAATGAAGGTGCTCAACTTACCCGTCCCTTCATGTACGTTAGCTTGATTGCTATGTTGGTTAACATTCCATTGAACTACGTATTCATTTACGGCAAGTTTGGCTTACCCGCGATGGGGGGGATCGGCTGCGGCTGGGCGACGGCAGTGGTGCTTTGGTTGGAATTATTGTTAATGTTATGGCTAACCCTGAAAAACCCCAAACTTGCCCATATCAAATGGCAAATAAGCTGGTATAAACCTGAATCACAGAAACTCAAAGAAATACTCAAGCTAGGAACACCCATTGGAATTGCATTATTAATCGAATCCAGCATGTTTGCCCTCATTGCATTGTTTCTCGCGAGTCTTGGCAATACGATTGTTGCAGGTCATCAAGTCGCCATGTCAGTGACCTCTCTATTGTTCATGGTACCCCTAAGCATATCGATGGCACTGACCATTCGTTGCGGCTATTGTTTAGGAAAAGAGCAACCGCAACGAGCAAGATACATTGGCTACATGGGGATCGGTTTTACCTTGATTAGTGCGGCATTGTTTTCCATCTCCATGTTACTTGCATCGGAACAAATTGCCGCCTTATACACCACAAATCCTGCCGTGCAAGCACTGGCAATAAAACTATTACTGCTGGCCGCCATTTTTCAATTTTCAGATGCGGCCCAGGTTGCAGCAGCAGGCGTTCTGCGCGGTTATAAAGATACTCGATTTGCTTTTTTTGTTGTGTTAATTGCGTACTGGGGGATAGGTTTACCACTGGGATATAGCTTAGCACTTACCACATTCTGGGGAACACCCTCTGGAGCGCAAGGATTCTGGATCGGATTGATTGCCGGTTTAGGAGTCGCCTCAGTCCTTTTAACACGACGATTTATGCGAATTAGTGCTTGAGCTATCGACTTAGGAATGATTAAAAAGTTGATTCAATTTACGAGCTTTTAGTTGATATGACCTCACCTTCAATGAGCAGCTCATCGCCTTCTAATTCTCCATCGATAACGATAGTCAGTAAACTGTATGGGACTCGCCACTCCGCATTACTAACCAATCGTACACCGGCTGTTTTGGGGTTTAGTTTAACCACCTCACCAAAAACCTCTTTGCCTTCTCTACTTTTATAAACAACTTTATCACCCACCTTCAGACTGTTTCTGTCCAACTTTTTTGTTGCACGCGGGGCGATATCGGTGGCAGCATTATCAATGTTAATATGATAAAAAGGAATATTCCAATATTCCCCATCATGGGCATTTTTCACGAGCACCATTGTTCGTTTAAATTTTTCAATCGTCGCTTCAATCATTCTATTTTCATCACTGTCGAAGTAATAAATGAGTTGCCCTACTTTTAGTCTATTTTTTATGGCGGCTATTCTTTTCGGATCTTCGAGTTGGTGCTGAATAGCTACTTTCAAACGATGTAATTCAAACAACGAAGCATTATTTAATTCATTGAGTATTGCTGAATAATCCATAATAAATGTGTTGCCTGGGTATTGGTAGTTTTATCACCATGCTAGGTTGATATTGGCAGCGAAATTGATCGAACATTTTTTTCTACAGGTAATGGCACAAAAGCATACTCATCTAAAAGCACCAATAGATCATACTATCATAGCCATAGCTAAACAATATCGAATTTTTAACATGTCTAATGTTTGAGCTTAGTCACTGTCGCGTATTTACCTACCCAACAAACCAAAAACGTTGCATAACTTGCTAACTTATTGTTTTAAGAAACGTCAGAAGAAACCAAAGCCGATGGTAACTAATACTCACCATCGCTAATAACCAATAGCCTTTACCGATATCTAATTCCTAGCAATCGGCTAGAACTTGAATTTCATCGTCGCTTGCACAATATAAGCAAGCATAGCAGGTAGGTCTGAGCTGGAGTAACGCTGTTTCATCAGTTCAGCGCGCACCCCAAATTCACCACGTTTGCCTTGATCGGTGGCATATTTAAGGCCTAAGGTTAGGGTGTTTTGTTTTCCTAAGCGATGATCGGCTGTGGCATATTTTGGTTTGACATCATCCTTATCAATCGACTCTCGAAAAAAATCGGCTTCACTCTGCCTGTTATAACGAATATGTGGCTGAAGAAAATGCTTTGGATGAAATTGAAAACGATAACGCAAACTCAGTGTATGCGATTTAACACCCCAGTCATCCCAAAAATAGCGATAAGAAAAGCGCATGACATTTTCATTCATATTATGGACTAACTTCCAATACAAACTATTTCGATTTCTTTCACTCGGTCGTGACTCATATAAAACCGCGACCTCTTGGGTATTCTGGATCTCACCATCATGCAGGGTTTCTAAGATACTTATTTGCTTATAGGGGTCAGTTAAATAGCCAGTCGATACCCCTCTTGTATAATTCAATTGGAACAATGTAAACCGGTTCCATACCTGGGTCAGTCCCAATAGATAGTCAAATATTTTTTTGTCGCCCGGTTTAAAACGTGTCACCTTATCATTGCATGAAATCCATTCAGGCACGCGATTGGGGTCACTTCCAGCGGCTTCTGAGCATTCCAATTTTGCCAACCCTTCCGGAATACCACCTTTCGGGCTAACCTCATCATCATATGCGGATGCACCAAAATTCAAAGTGGTCCGTTTTTGGTTAACATCCCATAATAAATTAGCACTGGCACCTTTTGAGGTATAGTCATTTTCCGTTGAATAGCTAACACCTATTTGTGACTTTATACTGGAAAATATTTGACGGCCCCATTCTCCATTAAAAGCAACACGAGTATCAGTAAATTCCGTTAACCAGTTATCACCCTGAGTGTTTTCCCCCTGCGAATTCACATCATAAGCAAAACCTGAGGCAGATGTCACCGGAATGGTGCTGGTATTTGTGGTTGCATTGTTGATAGGGCGAATACGCCCGTTGGGAGACGCTCCGGTCATGGTATCGTAGACAAATCCGACCTTTACCGAATCAAGCTCGGTCAAATTTTTTTCGGCTTGTGTCAACACTTTATTCACATCAACCCGTTCGACTTCAGAATAATAAAGCATCGAGACATTCGCATTGATGTCATTGTCAGTCTGCGCTGATACCGCATGACAAGGTGATGATAATAGCGTACACGTCGCCGCCGCTAAAATCTGTGTTATCGCCGGTTTATTTTTCAATTGCATCCGCAACCACCACCGCCAACCCCTTGACCACCGCTAGCCGCTTCCTTACTGAAATAGATATGTTCATCGACTGCGTTTTCTAACGTATCAGGTACTAACTGCATCTTGCCTTGTGCAAGCACATCTCTATCCCAAGGCTTGACTGCAGTAAAACCACCACAGCCACTTAGTATCGAAATGGCAATCATTGCCAATGCCCCTTGACGATATTTTTTTTTGAAATCTAGTTGCATGGATAACCCAGTTGTCATCAGTCTCCGCCATACCAATCAACGACGAATCAACACTGAAAATGAAACGGTGACTCTTTAACCTATATTTCGCAGCATGCCATCCGATCTCACTTGATTCTTGATTTCACATCTCCTGGCGCGAAATGTAGGCGTTAAGTCCTATGAAAGTATATTCGGCTAGTATCGAAAATAATTAACCGTAATTCACCAACACATAGTAACGCATTGTTTTAATTGAATTTAAAATACATCACTTACGCTCGTTATATTGGGATTTTCAAATGAAGTTGATAAAATCGATCTTAACTACCGTTTTGTTATTCAGTTTAGCTACGGCTTTTGGTTCCTACACCGAACCAAAAAACTCGCAGTACAACAACATCTATGCACGACTCAACGTTCCATCAATTCAGTTTATAGACAGCTTCAGAAAAAAACCACTTCACCCAAAGCACCAAAACCAAACATCTTCTCAAACAGCATCATCGACCACCCACCCCATCACTAATGAGATAAACGCACACCGTCAAGCACAAAGGTTAAAAGAAGATCGTTCACAAAAACAAAGCCGTGCATTGATTCAATATGCCAAAGAGTCTTTCGAAATCACTATCATCCTTTGTGCAGGCCTTTGCTTAATCGGACTCAGTTTGTTGCGCAGGCGACGTTAACGAAAGGTATTTTTCTTGACTTCGCTTCGTTATCTAGCTCTTTTTATTTACTGCCATTAATTTAATGGGAGTGATCTCCCCTTTTGTCAGGCATTTTCACTCCCATATCGGTAAAGCCAGAATACATCTGTATCCCCCCATAAATCCTGCACTTACCTCAAATGTGAACGAAACCTTTTGCTCGCATTTAATAACTTTGGTAACGTTTAGCTTCAGGTTGCTCAAAATCAAATAAGCTTCATTCCTAAACAATCTCTGGGAGAACTACATGCCGTATAAATTTTGCACAATCGATGCATTTACTGATCAATTATTTGGAGGTGCTCAAATATTAGTGCTCCCAGAAGCAACTGGACTCACTGAGAAACAAATGCAAAAAATTGCCAGTGAATTCAATTTCTCCGAGACAGTTTTTATTTTACCACCTAGCAGCAATGCCTTTTTTAGCAAATTCAGAATATTCACACCAAAGACAGAAATCAATTTTGCCGGCCATCCAACCATTGCAGCGGCATTCGCTTTAGGATATTACCAGCCAGAATGCTTTGAGCAAGGTCTTGCAAACTTTCACGTTGAGGAAAAAATTGGACCAATTAAAATCACCTTACATCAGAACAAAGGCCAAATCAGCCTAACCCAATTCACCATGGACAAGCACCCCATCCTGGATACTTATGTGCCACCGCTACATGAACTTGCCGAAATACTATCATGCAAGCAAAGTGATCTAATTCTCGACGATTATCGACCTATGGTGGCAACCTGTGATCGCCCGTATCTGGTAGTGCCAATCCTTTCAGAAGAAATATTAAGGGACGCTCACTTTCAACTGTCAGCATGGATTAACTCATCTGCCACCGCCACACTAGTTCCCGAACTCTTTTTATTCACCACAACCAACACAAAAAAAGATCAACCGACCTATTCTGCTCGCCTATTAGGCCAACACATCCTGCCTACTGAAGATCCACCTATTGGCTCTGCATTGCCTGCCTTTACTGGCTATTTATATCTTAACAGCCATATTACTGATGGTACGTATCAATTTATTGCCAAGCGTGGTATCCCCAATGGAAGACATAGCGTATTGCACGCTAGCGTACAAAAAAAGAACAATTCACTCACTAAAATCCAGATAGGGGGACAGGCTGTATTGGTCAGTGAAGGCACCTTATTTTTATAATTATTAGAATGATCTTGAGTCGTCGATCATTTGATCTTGCTTGATCTTAATGAAATTAATTTTCAAACAGCAGATGATTCAAGGTCGAACTAAATTCAAATTTTTCTGGCATTAGACGCTAAGGTACTATTACTAGTGACCTAAATGCGACGTAACCAATGCTCATTGCCAAATCTGCCACCGTAATACGACTACTTATTTTGAGCCTCATCGTAATGGTCTTGCTATTGCTTTTTAGTTTTACAAATAAAACAAAACAAGCATTGCCCAGCATAACTATACCCAGCCTACCCGTTCAAAAATTTGACAAATGTGACTTTCACGTCATTGGCCATCGAGGGAACTCCTATGATGAACCCGAAGATACACTACAAGCCGTAAACCAAGCATTTAGTAACGGTGCTAATTTCGCAGAAATCGATATACGCCTAAGTAAAGATGGTATACCCGTTCTGATGCATGATAACTTATTAGACCGTACCACCGATGGCATGGGACCTGTGGCTAACTGGACTGTTACACAATTACAAACCCTAGATGCTGGCTCATGGAAAAAATCAGAATTAACACATATTACGGTACCTACACTCGCCGAAATCATCAAGCTTAGCGCCCATCGCGGGTCACTATATCTCGATATAAAAGTCAGTAATTTGGCGCCTGCCATCGCACGCATGCTAAAAGAACATGCACTGCCAGCAGACAGTATTTACCCGGCTGTAAGTAGCCATCGCATGTTAAAACGCTACAGAAAAAACTTGCCCAACACACCCTTGGTTTGGTTTCGGGAAATTCCTCAAGATTGGGACGAAAAATGGATTGTTTACCTGAAGGAACACGGCGTCGTCGGCTTAGAGTTTTTCTGGCCCACCCTATTAGGACGTGAAGATACCCAAGAATTAATTCGCATCGCCCATAAGCATGACTTATTTGTATGGACTTATGTCATCAACGAACCAACCGTAATGAAAGCTGCTATCCAACTTGGTATCGATGGTATAGAAACCGATCGACCTGCCGCCTTGCATAATGTCGCATGCTTAAATGGTGATGGAGGTCCAGTGCCCCAACCCCGCATTATGGGTTCATGGAACTTCCAGCAGCACGATTTACAAGCAAGCATCGGCTCACGACTCCGTCATTGGGGATATCGGCCAGAAGTTTCTCAACAAGTAAAATTTGGCAGTACCGAGGATTTTGATTTACCAGCCATCCATGGGCAAGTCGCCCAAGTACTCCATGTTCCCGCCTTCCAAGCCAAACATGGACTGCAAATGCTGCCAGGTTTCCATCACATGGGACCAGGCAGTGGAAAATATATGAATCAATATACCTTAATCATGGATATTTTAAGACCACAAGAAAGTGCAGGAAAACGCCAATCGTTATTGCAAAGGCATCATAATAACGATAAAAATGCCACCGTATTCATCAATGAACAACATCAACTCAACATTCAAGCATCAACATTTGGACATATTGAACCCAATCAATGGTATCGCCTCATCATGGTCGCATCGGTGAATAGTGAAAACCAAAGCCAGATGACCTTCTATCTCAATGGTCAATTCATTGGCCAGCATACCGTGTCGGAAATCGATAGTGAATGGGCATTAAGCTCCAATCTTAATAGTCGCCCCAGCCTGCTTTTCTCCGATAATGATGGAGAGACGGCAGCGATTTATGTCAATAATATTCAAATACGTGATTATCCCATGAAGGCTGATGATATCGAAACGCTCAGTGGCCCATCCGTCGCAGAAATCCCATTTTAACAATATATTAATTCCAGCCCCAAAATCTCGGCCTAAAATCTGCTTTAACTGCAACAACTGACGGGTTCTCATGCTCCTGGATGGGAACCTCTGGTAATTAGCTGGGCATTAGCAACGAACCTGTATTCCTACGCAGGAGCATTGAAACGAGTAAAATGCTCACTCTCACGTCCATCCAAGCCACCCAGCTAAATATTAGCAATCATCAGCCGTTATCACTAACAACTGTGAAAATTGATACTTTCCATTTACTTATATTTGGCATTATCTAAATATGAAACCCATTGCTCGTTATCATCACCTTGAATTGTGTTTAACAGTTTGCATGATCCATCTGCTGTTAATTGTTTTCATTTATATAGAAAACTATGTTTTTTATATTTTACCAAACCCAGCAGAACAGGCTGTTTCACTATTCACACTCATCGACCGATTTCATAGTGACAATATCATATTGGCGGTGGCCCTGGGCCTACTTGTGGTATTACTTCATTTTTCCAGAGTCACACAATGGTTAAGTATCCTGATTGTGTTTACTTGCAATGGATATTTGGTCATCAACCAAGTCCTTTATAAACTATTCTTTACCGACTTTCATACCAATCAATTTGAAGGACTCGCCGGCGCCAGCAATTTAATCGACTCGTTTACGTCAGAAATCGATAACATTTTTTACCTAAATAGTACGATTTTACTCATAAGCACGGTATATATTGCACGGTTGGTACTCCAAAATGAATCACTCAAAAAAGAATCATGCCACCTATTGACCCCCTTGCTTAAACGTCCCAAGCGTTTTTCGTTAACGCTAGCCATCCTGCTTTTGGCTTCAGGTGGCGTCGTCTACTCATTAGATAGCCCCAATGCCAACGCCCAACATCACCCCATCGCCAGCTTAATGATCGATGTATACCAGACATCAACGCACAGCAACAACACAACAGCCACGGATAAAACCAAGCAACCTGTCGCGCAACCTGTCGCTGATATTTACCAGCCGATATATGGCAAATATTATGATAAAGCAGTAATCACGGATCAACTCGCCCAAGCCGTCTCTCAACTAAAAACCGAACTACCCACACCCAATATTGTATTATTTGTTTTAGAATCGGTGGGCTCGTTGCAACTTCTTCCCAACCAAGGCTTACCCTCCCCAGAGATAACACCCACATTATTTGAATTATCGAAGAATGCCATCGTCTTTGACACGTTATATAGTGTTTACCCTGCAACCACTGTTTCTCACGTAGCAATGAATACCGGCGGCCTTACTATAACGCAAGGTAGCGTCTTTATGGAATTGCAATACCCATATAGCGGACCCACACTCGGCAAAGCATTAAAAGCATTAGGTTACCACACAGCTTTACTATCAAGCCAACATCTAGACTTTGGGAATTTAAACGGATTTTATCAAAACATTGGTTTTGACTATTATTTCGATTTCAAAGAAGCAGAGCAGTCATTTCAAAAGCAGAACAAACTACACTCTTGGGGAGGCGAAGAACAAGCCGTCCTGAAGTTAGCCCTCAATTGGATTGATCAGCAGCAATCCAATCAATCACCTTTTTTTATACAATATTTAAGCAATGCCACCCATCATCCTTATACCGTACCAGAAAACTACCCAACACCATTCACCGGCAAAGATCGCAAGACTCGCTATTTAAATGCTTTGCATTATACCGACAACGTCATCGCAACATTTATTGAGGCATTGAAAAAAAGAAATTTATTTGAAAACACCATTATCCTTATTACTGGAGATCATGGCCAAGCTTTTGCTGAACGTCACCCGAAGAACTTGACTCATAAAAATTATATTTATGAAGAAAATGTAAAAAATTTCTTATTGATCACTCATCCAAAACTAACCTCCAGCACCCTATTATCACATCGTATTGGCCAAATTGGCGATATTATGCCAACGCTGTTATCCTTTACTAAAGCACCGCGCATACGTATACCTGGACAAAGTTTACTAACAGAAGATTATCAACAAAAACTGGCCTATTTTTTCAAAAGCTCACAACCACCATTATGGGGAGTCCGCGATGGTCAATGGAAATTCATTGGCTCACGCATTGGTAACCATATGGAGCTCTACGATTTAGATAACGATCCATTAGAAAAAAATAATATAGCCCCCTTACATCTGGACAAAACCACACGTTATGACAAACTAGTGACCCAATGGTATATCCAGCTAAATGAGGAGTTCACCGCACAACTGAAAAACTACCAGCCCATTGGTGGTCGACAGTTCCATGCAGATGAAATACGAGAATCAGGCCCCAAGACCCTTACTTTTGGAAAGTTTGTAAAAAACCAAAAAAACAAACGATTTGTTAAACAAACCATCGTCCACCCCAGTCAAAAACTGGTAATATGGACTGAGTTAACTCAATACCTAGAAGATAAAAAAATTACTTATCAATGGACCTCTCCCTCCGGTCAGCAACACACACAACCGGTTAGCATTACTGCCGGCGTATCGGCTACCAGCGTTGTCAGCAATCTCCCTAAACCCATGGAAACAGGCCAATGGCAATTAGCCTTAATCGATCAAGGAAAAGTGTTACTAACTAGCCACATACAGGTCGACCCAAGTATTAACGTTGAATAATAATTCTAGAGGTTCCACTACTTGAAATTATGACAAATAGTGGTTTATCGAATACTCTATTGATTCCAGCATGACTTCTTAACTGCCGTACTAACATCTGGACCATTCTGCGTCACCACAAAACTCACACAACTCGTATCTCTCGTTTGATCCCCTAGAGGTATTGCAGTAATAGTAAATCCGGCACCTGAAACACCGGTGAGCTCTAATTCATAATACCCACTCGGCGTTGGAGCTTTACTACTGACAACCGTATAGCCAAAAGTAGTCAGATCTGCCGCATAACTAATATTCGTCGACCGATGTTTTTCTTGTAACATTTGCAACTCAATTAAGGTTGTCATGGCATCTGTCCGACGACTTTTACGAACAGAATCAGTATAAGCAGGATATGCAAGTGATACGAGTATCCCAGCAACTGCTAAAGTTATTATGATTTCGATAAGAGTAAACCCTGCAGTTTTTTTTAAATCAGCCATTTATCGCCTCATTTATTTTTAAATCAATTAGATAGCCACAACTTGAAATTCATTTCAAGTATTTTTGAAATACAACTATTTAATATTTCGGACTGAGAACGATATAGGTTTAGTGATCATTGTCACAAATATTATTTAAAGTAATCGAGGCACGATTAAGTATTTCAATCCCTGTCGTTAACTTATTCACAGGAATCATCAATATTTAAATATTAGCTGCAACGCATAATATTTGAGACCCTTCTTCATTATTATGAAGCATGAGCAAGGGCACTTAGCGATCTTTAGTAAAGGTTAGTTTAACGCTATGAAAACAAGCAATGCATGTACCGGATTTACCCTTTTAGAAATGCTCGCGACGATTGCCATATTAGCCATTATTGTGACGCTAGCCGTACCTGCAATGAACGATCTTAATATCAGGAGTCGTTTGAAAGGTTCCTCAGAGAAACTCTATGCCGATATCCAACTAGCACGCAGCGAAGCATTAAAAAGAAATAGCGATGTCATATTATCAATAGGTGCCAGTAATGCCTGCTATGGCTTTGACATTACTGCTAGTTGCGATTGTTTGACGAGTGCCTGCCTCATCAATACACCGGTGAACGATAGCATCACTTTTACTAGCAGCTATACCGGTACGGTAAATTTTGGTCCGCGAGGAAAAATAACGGATGCGACTAACAGTATTACATCTGGCACATTCACTCTAACGGCAACAAATAGTACGAGTGTTTCACTCAAACTATCAGGGCTTGGCCAATTAAAACTATGCTCCAATACCGTGTCCTCTTACCCAAACTGTAGCTAACTATTATTTATCTTGATAAACCCCCACTTTAGAGGAGTTATTACATTGAAAACACCAAAACCCTACCCAATAAAACCCAAAGGATTTAGCTTGGTTGAGCTAATGGTCAGTTTAGCACTGGGCATTGTTGTGTTAACCGGTGTCTTTAAAATGCAATCAAGCACCCTAGACAATAATGCTCACTCATTAAAACTATCGCGCATCAGTCAAGAAATGCGTTCCGCACTGGATGTTATAAAAAGCGATATTAAACGATCAGGCTATTGGAGAAACGCCAATCTTAATACAAATAACACATTTGGCTCACTGATGATTAGCCAAGATAACAGCTGTATCAGCTTTACTTACGATGCCAATAATAATGGCGTACTTGATCAACCTGGTGATGAGTTTGGTTTCCGGCTCAGTCAGGGTGCTATTGAAGCCAGGGCTGGAGCAGATGCCTGCGATACCGTCTCACCAACCCGGGCCACCTGGGCACCCATCACTGACATTGACTCAATTATTGTAAATAATCTAGCTTTTACTAAAAAGGTCAATTGCCTGAATATTAGCACCCAACCCTTTACCTCTTGCAATATCAATCCAGCTGCGACTGGCGAAAAAACAATTAATACCACCAGCATTACGATTGATATTCAAGGTGTCTCAGCCAGTGATTCAAACATTACAATGCAGGTTTCTGATGCTGCGATGCTGAGAAATGACATTGTCACAACAATTCAATAGCCATTTTAACTTCTTTGATTGCGAGGTAATCATTTTGGCAAATTTTAAACTTCAACAATTCTACAAACAAACCGGTGGTTCGACGTTATTAATCGCCGGTATATTGCTATTCAGCACCACACTTGTCACTCTCTATGGTGCTCAAGTCGGTGTATTAGAACAGCGTATTTCAGGCAACTATTACCAAGCAAAACAAGCCGAATTAAGTACCTCATCAGGACTCACAGCTGCGATTATCAATTTAGATAAACCCACAATCATTGGTGCTGATACTGGCACATTACCCACTGGCACACTCAATCAAGTGGGCAGTTATGATATCAGCTATCGGACGATCACCGCAGGTAACCCCAACGAACTCGAAGTCATTGTCACGGGAAAATCCGCTGACAATAGTGCTCAATATAAAGCCTTACAACAATATACATTTTCTCCTTTCTTGCGTGAAACCTTAGCCACCAGCACCCTAATATCCAAAGGTGATGTGACTATTGCAGATAATGTATCATTGGATAACAAAAGCCTGGTTGATGACACGGTATTAATCTCAGGTGGCATATTCAATAAAATGACCCTCGCCGTAGGCAGGCACTGTCCAAAAACATCAAGACAAAACCTCAATCTTGGATTAACCAATAAACGCATGCGGACTCGCGATCCCAAAGTCTCCAAAAAAGCAAGTAACCCCACCATAGATTTAACCAATGATGCTTATTTTGAATTGTTTTTTGCTAACACCAAACAAAATATCAGAAAATTTAGTCAAGTCATCGATTGTAGCCTAGGTTGTACTGATACGAATATTGAGACTCTCAGTGGCTTAGTGTGGATTGATGGCAATCTCAATCTCAATGCTGGCAAGTCCGTAGGAAAATATACCAAAGACTATACAACAAGTCCTCCTACCACTACGACCATGAATCCCATCATGCTAATTGTCAATGGCGATTTTAAAATGTCACATAATAGTTCATTAGTGCATGGCCTGGTCTATGTCATGGGGTCCTGGACCAATAATGTAAGCAAAGCTAAAGGAAAAGTCAGAGGCAGCGTCATTGTGGAAGGTGTGACAAACTTAGCGGGCTCGACCGGTACAGCTCCAGATTTCGAACTGAAATATCATGAAGAAATCATGAACCATTTAAAAACCCAAGTCGGCTCTTACTTACCGGTGGCTGGCACTTGGCGAGATTTCGATATCCCACAATCTTAAGTTTATTAATTCACACTTTCTCACATTAAGGTATCTATATGAGCAACATAATACACTCTCGTCAATCGCATGGATTTTCGTTGGTCGAAGTTTTAGCTGGCATGTTGATATTAGGCATCGGGCTAATCGGAGTCGCTAAGTTTCAGGCGAAAGTCATGCAAGAGGGCACCTTAGCGAAGCAACAAAGCCAAGCGGTAAATATTGCTGAAGCAAAACTAGAAAGCCTACGATTTGCCTATGCCATCGGCGATGCAACAAGTTACACCCCACCAACTAACCCAGAAGTTAAAACGGGAAATAATACAGATTATTCGCTTAATTGGACTATTACAGAAAGTGCTACCGCCAGTGGCCAAGCAGAAATAGCAGTCACCGTCAACTGGCTTGGCCCTGACAATCAGCAAACCCCAGAGACACAAGTTATGCTAAGTGCCATCGCTTCCGATTTTGATCCTAACTTACCCGCCCTCGCACAAACTGACCCACCGGCGGTCATCGTACCAACGGGTGCCGGAGAATGCATACCTAACACAGTCCGCGTAGAGAAAGATGTTTACTACTCAACCAATCCGTCTACCGGTAGTGGTGGCCATTCCTTTTGCACCACCAAGAGCATTAGCATGATGAATGGGGACTCTTATGTAGCGTGCAAAACCTCAATCCGACAAGGCTATAACGGCTCTGGCTCTAGCGGCTTATCCAGCACAGGCTGCGGTGATAATGTAAGAGGCGTCTCTTTTGGTAGCAGCAGCAGTTAAATATGCTCGGCTAACTAAATGCAGTGAGAGTATAACGAAAACTCTGCGAACTGATTTTTCAGCCAAGAACAACAACTCAATCAATCATAATAGATGCAATCAAGCACTAAATATAACCTAAATTCTTTTTCTCTTAACATGAGGAGTTTTTATTTTGAAAAATAAACCAGCTTCTATTTGGATAACACATCACAAAGGATTTAGCCTAGTCGAGTTGATGATCAGTCTCGTGATTGGCGTTGTGATCATGACTGGCGTCTTAAAAGTTTATGCGACCACCATTAATGGTAATACCCACTCACTAATGTTGTCTCGCGTATCCCAAGAAATTCGCTCGATATTAGACATTATGAAAAATGATATACAACGCTCTGGTTACTGGGGAAATGCGGCCATGAATGGTGACAACCCTTTTGGTGATATTGTTATCAACGACACCAAAAGTTGCATATCATATACCTATGACGCAAATAACGATAGCGTCCTCGATCAGCCCGGTGATATGTTCGGATTCCGCTTAAATAACGGTGCCGTGCAAATGCGCACCAACGCCAACGCCTGTGATAACCCCGACAACACAGCAGACATTTGGCAAACCATCACTGACCCCGATACCGTCACTATTACCGATCTTAGCTTTTCAAAAATAGTGGATTGCACCAATATGAGCACCGAGCCTTATACCCCCTGCAATCAAGATGAAGTGGGCGCCTATACCGGGGATAACAAAGCACCAACCTCAGGCGATTCAATCATTAACATTACAACCATCAATATCCAGCTCCAAGCACAGTCAAAGCAAAACTCTCATATTACAATGACCCTTGCAGATAGCACCATGTTACGTAATGAAGTGGTATCCACTGTACCCAACTAAAAATATTTTTATGGGTCTTAGCAAGAGGTAACATATAGTGAATAATCATCGATTGAAAATATACTCTCATCAAGCAGGTGGCGCGACATTACTCATGGCCGGCGTCTTACTTTTCAGTACCACGTTGATCACACTCTATGGAGCCCAAGTTGGAGTATTAGAGCAACGCATCACCAACAATTTTTATCGCGCTAAACAAGCTGCCATGGCCAGCGATGCGGGACTCAATAAAGTCATCACGGCAATCAGCAAAGCTAACATTACCAGCGACAGCGGGACACTTGACACCCTAACATTAAGCGATGTAGGTACTTACGATATCTCATATCAAACCATTATCGCCGGCAATCCCAATAAGTTGCTGGTCACCACTACGGGTCACTCACTCGATGAGAGTGCAAGCACTAAAATTTCTCAGCAATTTGAATTCTCTCCATTTATACGAAATACCCTTCCCCCAGTTACATTAATATCCATGGACAATGTCACGCTGACAAACAATATTAACATTGACAACAAAGACACAGAAAGCGACACAGTTATTTGGGCAGGAGGAACACTGGATAAATCAAGTAGTGTCAACGCCCCCAAAAGCCCATCCCAAACGAACTCAAGCAACAAAAAGAAGCGCATCGTAACAGAGTCAAGCAAACTGTCCTTAAATGCTGATGGAACAGCAAAAAGTAACAATGCTTACTTCGAAACTTTTTTTAGCAATACCAAAGAAAACATCAAAAAAGTCAGCACAACCATTGATTGCACTACCAGCGCATGTACCAACGATGACCTTACTGGGTTAACTGGCCTCATCTGGGTTAACGGTGATTTGGACATGTCATATGGCGAAGAAACAGGCAAATACAAAAAAAACGCAGCAGATATCGTCACCGAAATCGACCCGGTCATTTTAGTTGTCACCGGTGATTTCAAAATATCGCATAAAGATGCAAGCATCAACGGACTGGTCTATGTCATGGGCGACTGGCGTCACAACAATGGCAACGCTAAAGGAAAAATTAAAGGCAGCGTGATTGTTGAAGGCGATACTGTGTTACAAGGCACGACCGATGCCGACGAATTTCTAGATCTAAAATATAACCAAACCATTATTGACCACTTGATGGCCAATAGCGGCATCTATCTACCTGTGCCCGGCAGTTGGCGTAATTTTGAGAGTTTATAAACTTCGCCTCAACTAACAATAACGAACTCAAGGTTATTAATATGAAACAACATGTGAAATCCCATCGTGAATTTGGCTTTTCCTTGGTCGAAGTGCTTGCCGCCATGTTAGTCCTAGGAGTCGGCCTAATTGGTGTGGCAAAATTCCAGACTAAAATGACCCATGAAAGCTTATTGGCGAAACAGCAAAGTGAAGCCATTAATATTGCTGAAGCGAAACTGGAAAGCTTACGTTTCGCCTACGCCATTGGCGATACTGCTAACTATCAACTCTCACCCTATGCCGAACCCGAGAGAAAACAAGGCACCAATACGGAATATTTCATTACTTGGGATATCATGGATGATGATAACAACAAAGGACAAGCCGAGTTAGAAGTAAAGGTAACATGGATTGGGCTGGGCAACAAGGGAAAGGGAAATACAGAAGTTTTGTTAAAAACTATCGCTTCAGATTTTGACCCCAATATTCAGGCAAAAGCTAATTACACTGCTCCCCCTTCCGTTTTAGTACCCGAGGATATTGACGAATGTGACGGTGACAGTGGTGACAGCACCGGCAGTGGCGACAGCACCGGCAGTGGTGACAGCACCGGCAGTGGTGACAGCACCGGCAGTGGTGACAGCACCGGCAGTGGTGACAGCACCGGCAGTGGTGACAGCACCGGCAGTGGTGACAGCACCGGCAGTGGTGACAGCACCGGCAGTGGTG